>Ga0184612_10000006_pt1 | contig 81244 bp, 82 predicted proteins | sample PLM3_60_coex_FD_133163 | JGI IMG/M metagenome (GOLD analysis project Ga0184612, IMG submission 133163) | Groundwater sediment microbial communities from an aquifer in East River, Colorado, USA - PLM3_60_coex | ecosystem: Environmental > Terrestrial > Soil > Riparian zone | place: USA: East... | reverse complement strand
CGCGGGATCCAGATCTGGATCAACGTCCCGAGCGCACCCGAGCCGTTCGGATCCGTCGCGGCCGGGTCGATCGAAATCGACAAGTTCGCGTTGGTCGGCGCGATCTGTGTGGAGCTCGCCGCCGCGTTTGCGTTTTGCGTCGTCGGGGCGCTCTGGCTCGACGTCTGGGACTGGCCGCTCGACGAGCCGCCGCCGCTCTGGGCCTGGCTCGAGCCCTGTCCAACGGCGTTCGCATCTGCGGCGCCGGCCGTCGACTGCGAGGTGTTCGTCTGGGTCACCGCGCCCTCGTCACCCGGGCTCTTGTTTCGAATGACGATGTTCGCGTTTAGAGGATTGACCTGAGTCGAAGTGGCCGCCGCCGTGGCGTCCTGCGTTGTCGGAGCGCTCTGGCTCGACGTCTGGGACTGGCCGCTCGAGGGAGTGGCACCGTTCTGAACCTGCGCCGCATCCTGCGCAAGGTTGCTCGTGTTCGATCCGTCCGCGGCCGCTTGGGAGGTGTTGGTCTGGGTCACAGGGCCGTCGTTGCCGGGGCTGTCGATCCGGACCACGACATTCAGGTTCGTCGGCGCGACCTGGGTCGAGGTCGCTGTGGCGCTCCCGCTCTGCGTGGTGGGGGCGTCCTGGTTCGACTCCTGTGACTGTCCGGCGGCTGCGGCCGGGCCCGCGTGACCGTCGTCCCCGCCGGCCTGATCCTGAGAGCTGTTCTGATGAACGTCGTTGGCGTTGGCCGCGGTGCTCGAGGCTGACGAGGCGTTGCTTTGCTGAGCGATCCCGCCGGTCGCGACGTTCGTAGCCTTCTGATTCGAGCTTGCGGACGCCCTCGCCTTCTGCTCCGTTGGCGCGCTTTGTACCGTCGATTGCGACTGCCCGCCCCCCGTCCCCGAGCCGGTCTGGGTCTGCGTGCTGCTCTGGGTCGTGCTGTTGTCGTTCTTGGCCGTTGCGGAGGCGCCGTTCGAGCTCGTCTGCACGGCGGACGAGTCCGCCCAATCTGGATCGGGCTCATCGGAGGCCGCAGCCATGCCCGAATGAACGGCCACGAACAGGGTGCAGAGCAGCAAGGCAAAGCAGCACCGCAGCGGCTTGAGCATGACGCCCACGATCGGGCACCGGGACCACGCGGGCTAGACCCCGGCTGGCGGGTTTTGGATCCCCCCGGCGGGGTGGGCATCACTCTTCGGCCCGCTCGAGCGCGTCCTCCACGGACTTAAGCCCACCCACCCGGCGGGGTCGATCGGCGCAACGACGACTACCATGGCCAAGGTGGAGGCACGCGTGCTCGTGGTCGAGCCGAGCCGTATCGTTCGGCAGGGAATCCTGGCGCAGCTTTCGGAGGATGGTGTGCTCGTCGTTGCGGAAGTCGCCACCGGCGCAGAGGCCATCGCCGCCGCGGCTCAGCATCAGCCGGATGTCGTGCTGCTGGACCTAAAGCTTCCAGACCGTCCAGGCCCGGAGGTGTGCGGTGCCATTCTGGAGCAACACCCGACCACGGCGATCATCGTTCTTTCCGCGCATGGAGACGAGGCTTCAGTCGGGGTCGCGATCGACGCGGGCGCCCGCGCGTACCTCCTCAAGGACGCCGACGACCTCGACCTCACCGGGGCGATCGAGCGAGTTCTCGCGGGCGAGAGCGTGATCCACCCGCGCGCTGCCGCTGCTCTGCTCGATTCGCGCGGTCGAGCCGAGGAACCGAAGCTCAGCGGCCAGGAGCTCAATGTCCTCCGACTCGTGGCGGAAGGCCTCACGAACCCCGAGATCGGGGCGCGGCTCTACCTGAGCCGACACACCGTCAAGGAGTACCTCAGCCACGCAATGCGCAAGCTGGAAGCGACGAATCGCATCGAGGCCGTGCGCAGGGCGACGGAGCTCGGCCTGATCGAAGGAGTCGGACCGGTGCCGACAGGCGAGACCAGGCGTCCCGACACCCTCGTCTACAACGAGTCCGGCGCGCCGATCCGCAGCTCGGACCTCAAGGTCACTCCGCTGAAAATCGACAGGCTGCAAACGTCTTCGGAATCCGAGTAGCGTCGCCGCGCACCGGAGACGCCGCCCGGCGTTTGCCGGGACTCGTTACTCGCGGTACCTGATGCCGCTCGTCCTGTTCGCGGATCGACGCGCGAGTGCTCCCGCCACGACGCTGCTCGGGGCGGAGAGACCCTTGCTTCCCACACGCGAACGGATCTGCCCGAGCAGGCTCCAGTCGGAGCGGACGAGAGGCTCCGCGAGGGCGAGACCGAGCAGGACGACCGCGATGATCATGATCGCGAAGAAGAGGACCCACGGTCCACTTCCGAAAGGCACGTCGTTCGCCGCAGTCGGCGCGGCCGCCCGTCGTGGAAGGGCGACGCGAGGGGCCGGCACCGCCCGGGTCTGCGTCGTTCCTTGGACCGACGCCTGTGTCCGGTGCCGTCGCACGTTCAGCGTGGCCGGCTGCGGGCTGACCTGAGGACGGCCCTGACTCTCGAGGTGGATCGCGGCCCCGACAGCGGCAACGGAGCCTTCCCTGTGCGGAGTCGGCGAACGCATGGCGCCTGGATCGGGTCTGCCGATTACAGGAGTCGTTCGCGCGCCAGTCGATGCCGAATCAGGTTGAGGCGCGGAAGGCTGGGGCTTGACACCTGTGGGCCCCTGCGGCTCCACCTGCGGCAACGCCTCAGCCGCAGGCTGCACGGGTTCGGCGATGTCGCCGGAATCATCTCTCCCGGGCGGCTGCTCGCCCGGGCCGGGAACGACCGGGCTCTCGTCCGTCTCGTCTGCATCGTCTTCAGCGCATGGCTCCGAGGTCGTCGCGTCGGTCGGATCGACTTGATCCTCGTTCGTCGAGTCGTCGGCCGGAGGGTCGGGCTGATACTGCGGGCCCGGCGGCTGATACTGCGTCGCGGATCCGCCCGTGTCGTCGCACTCGGCCGGGTCGGACTCCTCGTCCTGCTCAGGCCCGGACGCAGGAGGAGGTTCTTCGCCGAGCGGAATGTCGAAGTTGCACTGGGAGATCCAACGGCACTTCCAGATCAACTTCTGACGGGCATCCCAACGCTGGAAATGCCAGCCATCGACGCGATTTACCGCCGGATTCCAAACGCCGTCTTTCACGCCATTCGTCGTGTTGAACGTCTTGCTCGCAGAGGGACTCTTCGACATCTGCGGCGCCGGCGACGCGCGTAACGAAGGAGTCGCCGCGTCGCTGTCGCGTGCAGTGTCGGACCCCGGCTGATACTGCGCACCGGGCGCCTGATACTGCTCTGCGTCCGGCACGGCAGCGTGTCGGACGGGAGTCTCAACTGGTTGGCGCCGCACAACTGCGCGCGTCGGTTTGGGTCGTGATACCACCGCCCGTCGTGTCTGCGGCACCGGGTTCGACGGTCGCGACCGCTCGGGCGCGACCCAGAGTGACCAGCCGTCATTTGCAGGACTTTCTGTACTGCTCGAGGAGTCGGAAGGGACAATGAGCTCGTCCTGCGAAGCGTCCGTGTCCACTGGTTCCACCGACGGCGCCGAGGCGTCCGAGATCTCCGTTGCGTCGGGCTCGTCGACGACCACGATCACGGAACGGTCGATCGCGGCGGCCGGCGGCGGAGAGGGCGGCGCGATCTGGTCGTCTGCCTGCGCAGGCCTCGCGAACGCCAGGGCCGTCAGCGCGACGGCCGGGAGCACAACGAGCGTGCGCAGGTCGATCCTGCGCGCCACGTTCCTCCTCGGCTCGTTCGTCCCCTCCACAGGCCCCTCCCCACAGGTCCGCAAATGGAAGCCTAGAGAAACATCTACCCGGCTGCGGTGTCTACCACCCATCAATTTGTAATTGCCATCGAAAATCTCTAGAGTCCGTTTCGTAAAATGCAGACCGTCGCGGCGGCAGAACGACGTCTCTCACGCGGTTCGTCCGCGGAACTCGTGCGGGCGTACGGCGAGGGCGACCTCGCCGCACGCGAGCGTCTGATCGAGGCGTACCTCCCGCTCGTCGAATCGATCGCAAAGCGGTATGCGCATCGCGGCGAACGTCTCGAGGATCTCGTGCAGGTCGGTTCGATCGGGCTGATCAAGGCCGTCGATCGCTTCGATCCGACGCGCGGGGTTGGGCTGGCCGCCTTCGCTGCACCGAACATCCTTGGCGAGATCAAGAGGCACTTGCGCGACAGGAGCGGCACCATCCGCATACCGCGGCGCTACCAGGAGGTCAGCGCACGGCTCAGAAGCGCGCGGGGCCAATTGACCACGCGACTGCAGCGCAGTCCGACCTCTTCGGAGCTCGCCGCCGCGACCGAGCTCGACGAACGCGAGCTCGCCGAGGCGACCCGCGCCGAGCACGCATGGGCCCCTCTCTCGCTCGCGGATGAGTCGCCGACGGTGAGCGCCGACGAGGTGTTCCACGCCAGTGAGGATCGCCTCCTCGTGTCGAGCGGCCTGCGCTCGCTCCACCGTCGCGAGCGCCAGGCGCTCCGCTTCCGCTTCTTCGGCGACATGAGCCAGAACGAGATCGCACGACGCCTCGGGATCTCCCAGACGCAGACGTCGCGCCTGATCGCTTCAGGGCTGGCAAAGCTCCGTGCAGATCTCGAGGGACAATCGGGTTTTACTGCTTCTAGACAGCTACACTCGTGGCATGGCGACTCCAGACGCCGTCGGGGAAGCGCCGCCCGAGGCCGCGCCGAAGCAGCGGCAGCGAACCTCGAGCTATAGCGGACGCCTGCTGCTGCGGATGCCGGCAAGCCTCCACGAGGACCTCGCGCGCGCCTCCGACCGCGACGGGGTCAGTCTCAATCAGTTCATCACGAGCGTGCTGGCGAGCGCCGTCGGGTGGAGGCGCGAAGACGGCGCGGCGGCTCCCACGACAGCTGCACCGGGCGCCCGCCCGCGACGGCTCACGATTCTGCTGGCGGTGAACCTCGTGCTGGTGGCTGCGGCTGCGATCGCGGCGATCGTGTTCCTGATCGCCGCCTGGCTCAACTGACTCCGCGCTAAGACGTCGGCCGGCGACGCCAGAAACCCTTCCGCTCCTCCCCGGCTGCCGGCTCCTCGCCGAGCGCTCGGGCCGCCGCCAGAAAGTCCTCGCGGCGAAGCGTCATGAGCTCCGACCGATCCAGGTCACCCAGCTCTGTGCCTTCGGCGCCTGCAAGCCGGAGCGCCTGCGCGTTGAGCGCCTGCTCGAATAGCGTCCGCGAGAAGCGCGCGTTGCCGAAGCCTTCTCCACGCGCCGCACCGCCGAGGATCTGGCGCAGCACTTCCGTCGCCTCCTCGTCGGGGGTGTACTCGTACTCGCCGGCGAGCCTTGCGGTGATCGTGACCAGCTCGTCGGTCGAGTAGTCGGGGAACGTGATCTCGCGCGAGAAGCGGGACCGTAGGCCTGGATTCGACTGTAGGAAGCGATGCATGAGCCTGGGATAGCCGGCGACGATCACGACCAGGCGATGGCGATAGTCCTCCATCCGCTTGAGCAGCGTCTCGATCGCCTCGGGCCCGAAGTCGAGCCGCTCGTCTGGCGGCGCCAGCGAGTACGCCTCGTCGATGAACAGCACGCCGTCGAGCGCCCGTCGGATCGCACGGTCGGTCTTGATCGCCGTCGTGCCGACGTACTGGCCCACGAGACCCGCACGATCGACTTCCACCAGGTGGCCACGCCTGAGCAGTCCCATCGCGCGATACATCTCGGCGAGCAGGCGCGCGACCGTCGTCTTGCCCGTGCCCGGATTGCCGAGGAAGACGAGGTGCTGCGAGGTCGCGACCTCCGGAAGACCGTGCCGCTGGCGCTCGGCCTGCACCTGGAGGAACGCCACCAGCGCCCGCACCTGCTCCTTCACGGTCTCGAGTCCCGTCAGCGAATCGAGCTCCACCTGGAGCTCATCCATCGTCCGGACTGGCTCCGGCCGCCGCAGCTGGTCGGAGAGCCAGTCGGCAGGATCGGGACCCCCAGTGGTCTGGGAGATGCGCTCGCCCAGCAGCCGCAGACCGCGGGCGACGTCCTCTAGCGGGTTCCTGGCCACGACCCGATTGTGCCCTCAAAGGAGGGATCCACGCCTTAAGCCCGCGGCAGGTCCTGCCGATTAGTTAACCTGGTTAACGAAATGCCCGCCCTCGCCGTCGACACTACGACCATCGCGAACCGCCTTCGCCCGGTTCTCCTGAAGCTCAACCGCGAGCTCCGCCGGGAGATTCACTCCCTCGGCGTCACCGGCGGTCAGGTGGCGCTCCTCGTCCAGATCAAGGTCAGCCCCGGGATCGGCGTCCGGGAGCTTGCGCGCCTCGAGCGGATGTCCGTGCCGGGGATGTCCAAGTTCATCTCGCGCCTCGAGGAGGCAGGGCTCGTCGCGCGCGCTCCGGTCGAGGGCGACCAGCGGCGCGTCGGTCTGAGCCTCACCCCGGCAGGACGCAAGGTCCTGCGTTCGGTGAAGTCCAGGCGGACTGCCTGGCTCTCGGCCCGTCTGGGCCAGCTCGATCCGCACCAGCTCGACGCGATCGACGACGCAATCGAACCGCTCGCCCATCTGCTCGATGAGGACACCGCGTGACCGCGGCGATCCTGCGCGCCGGCGCACAGACCTTCCTCAGCGTTCGCAAGCACCGCAACTACCGGCTCTTCTTCATGGGCCAGGTCATCTCGAACACCGGCACATGGATGCAGCGCGTCGCGCAGGCGTGGCTCGTGCTCACGCTGACGGGCTCGCCGGTCTCGGTCGGAATCCTGGCGCTCTGCCAGTTCATGCCGTTCACGCTCTTCAGCCTCGTCGCGGGCGTCGTCGTCGACCGCCTCGATGCTTGGCGGACGGTGATCGGGACGCAGTTCACGCAGATGCTGCTCGCAGCGACGATCGCGGTCGTTGCGCTCGCCGGAGTCGCAGAGGCATGGCACGTCTACGTCATCGCGGCGCTGATGGGCCTCGTGCAGGTGCTCGACGCGCCGTCCCGGCAGTCCCTCACCTTCCGCATGGTCGGCCCGGCCGAGCTGCCGAATGCGATCAGCCTCAACTCGGGCCTGTTCAACGGCGCGCGCATCTTCGGTCCCGCGCTCGGCGGTGTGCTCATCGCCGCCGCGGGCGCCGGAGTCTGCTTCGCGATCAACGCCGGCAGCTACATCGCCGTGCTCGCCGGGCTGCTGCTGATGCGCCCGGAGGAATTTCATCCGGCCGGGCGCCGCGACCGCCCACGCATCCTCAACGGCATCAAGGAGGGCTTGCGCTACGCGCGCGCCGACCAGCAGATCTGGCTGATGCTCGGCCTCGTGTTCGTCATGAGCACCTTCTGCCTGAACTTCAACGTCCTGCTGCCAGTCCTGGCGAAGCACACGCTCAACGCCGGTCCCGGGACGTTCGGCGTGCTCTCCGCCGTCTTCGGCATCGGCGCGCTGATCGGCGCGCTCGTGTCGGCGCACGTGAGCCGGGCGACCGTCGGGACGACCGCCGTCGGCAGCGCCGGCTTCGCTCTCTGCGAGCTGCTGATCGCGCCCGTCCAAAGCACGGCCATCGTGGCGGTCTTGCTCTTCATCGCGGGGGTGTGCTTCACGACCTGGGCGTCGAACTCGAACTCTCTGATCCAGCTCGCCTCGCCGGACCACCTGCGAGGCCGTCTGATCGGCATCTACTTCTTCGCGTTTGCCGGCACCGGGACGGCCGGCGGCATCCTGTCCGGCTGGCTCGCGGCCGCCGGTGGCACAGAGCTCGCCTTCATGGTCGCCGGTATCGCCGGGCTCTCGATCTCGGCGTACGTCTGGCTGCGGTCGCGCGCGATCGCCCTGGTGGAGGAGGAGCCTGTCCAGGAACCCCGCCTCGCCGCTTAACGAAATCTTTTCGTACTCCCCACCCGGGACCCATCTGGAGCGGGAATAACGAGATCGACAGTCTCGCGACAGGGGGGAACATGAATCGCAGGCTCGGGCTCGGAATCGTTGCGTTGCTGGCGGTAGCAGCGGGCATGATCGTCGGAGCGCAAGAGCACGGAGACGCCGCACAGGCGGCAACAACGGCGCCGAAGCCGAACATCGTCGTGATCGAGACCGACGACCAGACGCTCGCGGAGATGGAAGTCCTGCCGAGCGTCAAAAGACTGATCGGGGACGAAGGCGTCACCTTCGACAGCAACTTCGACTCGTTCTCGCTCTGCTGTCCTTCCCGCGCGACGTTCCTGACGGGCCAGTACCCGCACAACAACGGCGTCCGCGGCAACGCATTGCCGGAGGGCGGGTACGAGAAGCTCAACTCGGCCAACACGCTTCCCGTCTGGCTGCAGCGTGCCGGCTACTACACCGTCCACCTGGGCAAGTACCTGAACGGCTACGGCCGCCGCAATCCGCTCGAGATCCCGCCTGGCTGGAGCGAGTGGCGTGGCTCGGTCGATCCCTCGACGTACCGCTTCTATGGCTACACCCTCAACGAGAACGGCATCCTGACGACGTACTGCGCGATTCCGGAGCCGTCCTGCTACCAGACGGACGTCTACCGGGACAAGGCGAACGAGATCATTCGCCGCCGTGCGCCTGAAGGCCCGTTCTTCATGTGGGTCGCGTTCCTCGCCAACCACTCTGGAGGGCCGCGCGAGCCCGGCGATCCGCCGAACCAGGCGACGCCGGATCCGGCGCCGCGACATGCGGAGAAGCTGGAGGGGACGCCGCTGCCTCAGCCGCCGAACTTCAACGAGGCCGACGTCTCGGACAAGCCGCTCGTCATCCGGCGGCGTCCGTTGATCAACGCGAGACAGCGGGCCGCGATCGAGGAGAACTGGCAGCAACGCCGCGAGACGCTGATGGCGGTGGACGAAGCGGTCGCGTCGATCATCGAGACGCTTCGCTCGACCGGCGAGCTCGACAACACGCTGGTGATCTTCACCACGGACAACGGTTTCTTCCACGGTGAGCACCGAATCCGGAACGGCAAGGTCCAGCACTACGAGCCGTCCATCCATCTACCGCTGCTCATGCGCTGGACGGGCAACCGCGCACTGCCACGGGGCGTGCACGCGGACCAGCTCGTCTCGAACGTCGACGACGCGGCCACGATCGTCGCCGCGGCCGGCACGAAGCCGGGCCTCGTGCTCGACGGCACCTCTCTCCTCGCGCTCTGGCGCGACAACCGGAAGGAGCTCGGCCGCGACCTGCTCGTGGACAACATGCCGGGCGTCACCCACTTCGACGCGATCCGCTCACGGAACCTCAAGTACGTCGAGCACCAGAACGGCGACCGCGAGCTCTACGACCTTGCCCGGGATCCGTACGAGCTCGAGAGCCAGCACCTGAATCCGGCCTACGACGCAATCAAGGCTTCGCTGGCCGCACGGTTGAAGAACCTCGTCAGCTGTGCGGGCGCCAGTTGCCGTGCGGGCCCTGCGGTCCGCTTCGCGGCCGCACGGAACGGACGCTGCGGAAACGTCCGCGCAACGCTCTCGGGCCCGGACATCGAGGTCGCCGCCTTCACGGTCAACGGCGTCCCGAAGGCCAAGGACGGCCGGTCGCCTTTCCGGGTGAACTTGCGCTTCAAGCAGCGGGCGGTCGTTCGAGTCCGAGTGACGCTCGCGTTCGACCGGGTGGTCACGCTCGATCGAGTCGTGCGCGCCTGCCGCTAACCGGTTCGGTCAGAGGGGGCCGAAAGTGGAGCCCGCCTTCGGCGGGCTCCTGTCTTGCCGAGGCGGAGAGGCGCCGCGCGATGCGCGTACGCGAACGGGTGCAGGTACACCTCGGTCGCCTCGTTCTCGCTCACGGGGATGGCGACCTCCTCATTGGTCAGGACGTCGTGTGCGAACACGACCAGCGTCCTCTCGTCGCGGTCCCAGATGAGTGCGACCTCGATCCCGCCTGCGCGCCTAGTTGCAAGGTCGACCAGATTGCCCATGCTTGGACTTTGTCCCGAAGAGCAGCGCTCGGGACCAGCCAAGCAGGGGGAAGCGGCTAGACCCTGGTCGAGTGCTTCCGAGCGCCGGGGTCGGGACAATTCGGAAGAGCGATGCCTCTGCACGTCCTCATCAGCGAGCCTGCGCTGCTGCCTGAGCTCACGGCCCTCTTCCTGCGGAACGAGTGCGTCGCTCACCCGATCGCGCGGGACTCATTGCTCCTTGTCCACGTAAACGCCAACCATGGCGACGAGGCCCGGCTCGAGGTGGCTTTCCTCCTTCGTGCCTGGCAGCTCCACCACCCGGGCGTCACCGCAGTCGTATCGCCCTGAGCTACGCCAGCGATCCTGCAGCCTGGAGTACCGGGGTTTCCAGCAGGCCAGAGCGGTACGCGGCGTTGATGGCTTCCGTTCGCGTCGACACGCCGAGCTTCCGGTAGACGTTCGTCAGGTGGAACTTGACCGTCTGCTCGGCGAGCCAAAGCTGCTTTGCGATCTGCTTGTTCGACAAGCCTTCCCCAACCGCGGCCAAGATCGAGAGCTCACGGTCGCTCAGCCCCAGGTCTTTCGCCGTCGATGAGTCACTCTCATCCGATTCGCCGAAGGTCGGGTGAGTCACCGTCCCGTCCAGCGACTGCCGAATGGCAGACGGCAGGTCGCGAGGATCGATGTGCTTTCGCACGAAGGCGAGCGCGCCGCGCTCGAACGCACTCCGGATCACATGTGGTTCGTCTACCCCGGACAGGACGATCGCCTTGACCTTGGGGTGCCGCTGTCGCAGCAGCTCCAAGCAAGTGAGCCCATCCATTCCTGGCATCCGCAGATCCAGTAGGACGAGATCTGGCTGATTCTGTGCAACGAGTGGCAGCACCTGCGTGCCTCGACTCGTCATAGCAACGATCTCGAACTCGTCGTCCGCCTGCGTAAGCGCGAGTCGAACCGCCTCGAGCATCAACTCATGGTCGTCCGCAACAAGAACCCTCAGCCGCCGCATGGCCGTCCCCCCTCGATTGTCCCCACTCCCGGTCCACATGTTGCGCTCGAAACGGCTGCGGCTCTATCCCTCGAACTGACCATTCTGCCGCCCGGGACCGATGTCTAGACCAACGTCTAGTCTCGAGAGCGCAGCTCTCAGCCGAGCCCGTTCAGGAACGAGTAGACGATCGGCCAGACCGCGACGATGAACATCGCGGGAAGGATCAGCAGAACCAGTGGGAAGATGATCTTGACCGGAGCCTTCTGGGCTCGTTCCTCGGCGTTCTGCCGGCGCCGTTTCCTCATGTCGACGGCCAGGTCGCGCAGGATCTTCCCGATCGACACGCCCAGCGTGTCGCCCTGGATGATCGCCTGTACGAACATCCGCAGCGCCGGGCTGTTCGCACGCGAGAGCATGTTCTTCAGCGCTTCCTGGATCGTCAGGCCCATGCTCTGCTCGCTGAGGGCCACCCGGAGCTCTTGGCCGAGCGGTCCCTCGACCCTCCGAGCGGTGATCTGAAGCGCTGACGCGAAGCCGACGCCGGCCTCGACGGTAGTTACCAGCAGATCGACGAGCTCCGGGACTTCGCGATCGATCTGCTCTAACCGTTGAGCTGCGCGCTTCCTGAGGACGAACATCGGCGCGATCCAGCCGAGCAAAGCAAAGGAGACGACGACGAAGAGCATCGCCACGCCGCCACCGCCCATGGCGCTGATCAACCAGAGCAAGAAGAGCGACGCACCAAACGTCGCCAGGACGCGATACCCGAGAAAGGTCGTGACCCGCATTCGGTAGAGCCCTGCCGAGCGCAGCAATTCCCGAATCTCACGTTCGCGATCGGTCCGCGAGTAGCGGCTATAGATGTTGCCCACCATTGTCGCGAGTGCCGACAGGCGCGCACGAGCCTCCGGCCGAGCGGCATCGACTGCCTCGGCGTTGAATCCATAGGCACCGATGTGGGCGAGCGCCTGCCGGCGCTGCGGATCCGCAGCACCCGCTGCGCGCAGAACGAGCAGGGCGGAGCCCGTTATGAGCGCCAGTGCGAGAAGGAGAACAAAGATCATGGTCAGACCTCGATGTCGACGATTCGCTGGATGACGATGGAGCCGGCTACGACCATCAGCGCCGCGACGGTCAGCGCCAGCTGTCCTGCCGTCGTCGTGTAGAGCGGCTTCATCACGTCGGGCTGGATCAGCGTGAGCAGGCCTGCGACGGCAACCGGGAGCGCGGTCAAGATCCAACGCGCCATTCGCCCTTGCGCGGTCAGGGTTCGCAGCAGGCGGCGCACTTCGGACCTCTCTCGGATGGTCTCGACGACGGTGTCGAGGACCTCGGCCGCGTTGCCGCCAGACGTCCGCTGCAGCTCCGAGAGCAGAGCGACCTGGTGCAGCTCGCGGTTGGACATCCGCTCGGCTACCCGGCGAAGTGCCTCGTCCGCCGGAATCCCCAGCTGGTCGTCGTTGACCGCCCGCCTCAGCTCGCGGCGTGAGGGCTCGTCCGCGTTGTCGACCATCACCGCGAGCGAGCCGCTGAAGCTGTGACCGGCGCGCAACGCGGAGGCCAGCACCTGGAGGTTTGGCGGCAGTTGATCCGAGAAGTCGTCCCGAACCGCCTTGACCTTGCGCTTGACCCAACCGCGGGCAAGGAGCGGTGTCAGTAGCCCGAGCAGAAGCAGCACCGGCGACATCGAGGCGAGCAGGACGCTCACCAAGAGGGTTCCCGCCGCGGTCAGAGCGACGAGCCTCCCGGCCGTGACCTGACTGTCGGCGATCTCGAGGTCGTGCTCGATCTTGCCCAGCCAAGCTTGCGCCCGCGCCGACCCGTGGAGCGCCGACCGCACCTGGCGTCCTTTTGACGCCAGCTCCGCACCGGGCGCCCGAACGCCGTGAAGGAACTCCTCGACGCGACCGACCATGTTGCTGCGGCCACGAGCGAGGAGGATGGCCAGAAGCCCGCCGATCAGCGCTGCGATCACTAGGCTCACGACCACGGTCGCGGCCGGCGACAAGAGGAAGCGCTTGAGTGGCGAGCGGTGGAACGGTGCGACGTCCGCGGGCCGCGGGGCGGTGTAGTCGGCGATACCGGAGCCGACCCCGGCGATGGCGAGCCGGAGCGTGACCTCGGATGTCGGGAGCGCCTCAGACCTGTAGCGCAGCAGGTACTGACTCGCGAGCCTGTGCCCGAGCGTCGCGTAGATGTCCGTGAGCTCCACCGCCGACACGGCCTCGTAGTACGAGCCGCCGGTCGCGAGCGCTAGCGCGCGCAGCGGCTCCGGATCGTACGAGGTGCTTCGCAATCCGACCGTAAAGACGCGCACGCGCTGATTCGAGGCGGCCGTGATCGCGTCCTGAAGGCTGGCAACGCTCCCAACGTCGGCTCCATCTGACAGGACCACGATCGCACCGGTCGAGGCTCGGGCCTCAGATAGGAGCTCGACCGAGCGGATCACCGCGTCGTAGATATGCGTCCCGAAGGCCAACGCGCGGGGACGATCAAGTGATGAGTTGAGCTCCTGAGCGTCCGCCGTCGGCCGCTGGACGACGTGCACGTCCCCGTTGAAGGCCACCACTCCGACTCGGGCCGCGCTCGTCCGGTTGGCACCGAATGCGTGGGCGGCCGCAAGAGCCGAGGTGTAGGCCGGTCCCGCCATGCTGTTGCTGGCGTCGATCGCCAGGATCACTGCGGAGTCGACCGAGCTCCCGGCCAGTGGTCGGATCGTGAAGCGACCCACCGGGGCGCCGTTCTCGTAGACCCGCATCCGGTCGCGCGTCAGATCCGCGTCGCGGCCGACGTCGACGATGTATGCGCGGTTGGGAAAAGACAACCTCTTCACCGGCGTCAGCTGGATCTCGGCGGCCGCCGCAGCCGGCGCGACGGTGAGTGCGATCGCGCCGATCAGGGCCAGCAGTTTTGTTCGCGCCGTCACCGCGGCCACGCTGCTCCATTGCCGTTCCCCTGGGCGCCGAACACCGCGGCCTCGGCATCTCCGAAGAGCGTCGAAGACAGCTCGATCCCGTGGCGCTCGAACTTGCCCAAGAAGCTCGGCCGCAGGCCGGTTGGCTCGAGCTGTCCGACCACCGTGCGGTCCGCCTCGATCCGCTGGAGCTTGAACTCGAACAGCGACTGGAGCGTGATCATGTCCTCCTCCATCCGCTGAACCTCGGTGATCTGAGTCACATGACGTGAGCCGTCGTCGAGACGGTCGAGCTGGATGATCAGGTCCAGGGCAGCAGTCACGTGTTGCCGAATTGCCTTGACGGGAAGCTCGTACCCCGCCATCAGCACCATCGTCTCGAGCCTGTTGAGCGCGTCTCGCGGTGAGTTCGCGTGGATGGTCGAGAGCGAGCCTTCGTGACCGGTGTTCATGGCCTGGAGCATGTCGAGCGCTTCCGCGCCACGAACCTCGCCCACGATGATCCGGTCGGGACGCATGCGAAGGGCGTTGCGGACGAGGTCGCGAATCGACACCTCGCCTTCGCCTTCGATGTTCTTCGGTCTTGACTCGAGTCTGACCACATGCCGCTGCTTGAGCTGCAACTCCGCGGCGTCCTCGATCGTGACGATGCGATCCGTGTCCGGAATCGCAGCGGAGAGTGCATTCAGCATCGTGGTCTTGCCGGAGCCGGTCCCGCCGGAGACGAGGATGTTCAGATCGGCCTGGATGCTGTCGCAGAGAAACCTCGCGGCATCGGCGCTGAGCGTGTCGAGCTTGATCAGCTCCTCGAGATCGAACCGTTCCTTCGCGAAGCGTCGGATCGTCAGCAGGGGGCCCGACAGCGAGAGGGGCGGGATGATGGCATTGACTCGAGAGCCGTCCGGCAGGCGCGCATCCACCATCGGCGACGACTCGTCGATGCGCCGCCCGATCTGACCGACCATCTTCGTGATGATGCGCCGCAGCTGAGAGTCGTCCGAGAATCTGAGCGGCGTCTCGGAGAGGCGGCCGTTGCGTTCGATCCAGATGCTCGAGCAACCGTTCACCATCACCTCGGAGATGGTTTCGTCGCTCAAGAGTCGCTCCAGCGGCCCGTACCCGAAGATGTCGTCTGCGATCTCCGAGGCAAGCCGCTCCCGGTCATCGCGCGCGAGTGTCGGCTCCGACTGAAGGCGCTGCCTGATCTCCGCAGAAACCGTCAGTCGAATTGCCTCCGAATCGGCGACGTCGAACAGCCTCGGGCCCAGCTCGCTCACGAGCTCGAAGTGGATACGGTTCTTGATCTCCGCGAATGGGTCGACGCCGTCGCCGTGCGACTGCCAGGAATCGTTCGCGAGTCGTTCGTGCAGCTCCATGGCCCCTAACCGGCCTTCCTGCGGAAGCTGCGCCGTCCACCCTGGCGGGCGCCGTCGGCTGCCGGGGACGCCGAGGGCGACGCGGCCGCCGGCGTTCGGATTGCGATGTATCGCTCGGCCAGCCGTGCGAACGCAAGCGCGGGCCCTGAGCGGGGCTCGGCGACGACGATCGGGCGGCCGTGGGTGATCGCCCGCGGGATCGCAACGTTGCTGGGAACGAGCAGGTCGGGGCGGCGCCCGAGTAGACGCTCCACGTCGTCGTTGCTGATCCCCACGTTCGAATCGGCCCGGTTCAGGACGAGAGTCATCTCGGCCGGATCGCGTCCCATCTGCTCCAGCGTCTCGAGACCGATCTTCGTGTCCTTGAGAGACAGTGCGTCGAGCATGCCCACCACGCAGAGGTGCGAAGACGTATCGACCGCCGCGATCACCTCCGGCGAGAAAGCCGGCGGAGTGTCGGCGATCACGAAGTCGTACCGGCCTCGCAGGATCTCGAAGAGCTCGTGCAAGAACGGCACGGTGATCGCTGCGGCCTGATCCGGACGGACCGGTGCGAGCATCACGCTTGCACCCGACTCGTGGTGGGAGACGAACGTGTCGACCTTGTCTCCGTCGAGTGACCCGGCAGAGGTCGCCAGGTCGTAGATCGTCTGCACCGGCTTGAGGCCGAGGGCGAGCCCGACGTCTCCGAACTGGAGATCGAGGTCGATCACGATCGGCCGCAACCCCCGGTGCGCGAGTGCGACCGCGAGGTTGCAAGCCGTCAGCGTCTTCCCGGTCCCCCCTTTCGGACCGAGGACGGTGATCATCGGCGCGACCGCGCCGGCCGTCGTCGCGCGCCGACGCCGGGCGATGACCTTCTCGAGTGCGAAGGTCAGCTGTTCCGACGCCTGAGGCATCGTGATCAGGTCGTCGGCACCCGCCTGGAAGGCCGCCTCCATGAAGCCGTTCGGGCTTCCCGCGTAGAGCACGACGACGGGAGCGTCCGGCCGCTCACCTGCTGCGGCCGTGATCGCCTGGAGCGCCTGCTCCGAGTATTCGGAGCAGCCGAGGACGACGAGGTCGAATGGCACCTTCGCCATCAGCGAGGACATCCGCGTCGCCGCCTCTTCCAGGGTCGCGACCTGGGTCCTGCTCCCGTGCGGCAGCGCCGAACGGACGGTGCCGTGATCGACGCTTTCGTCGAGCGCGAGGAAGATTCGCGTCTCGCGCCCGCTCATCGGTGCCCTCGGAGCGAGCGGAGAACCGCGATCGGCGGCACGCCGAGGAGCAGTGTCTCGAGCGTCACGAGATCCGGCGCGGAAGATACCGCTCCGGCACCGGGACGAAGAGCGATCCAGATCCTTCCGAACTCGGCCGAGTAGGCGAGATCCGCCGCCTGCTTGTCCGTCAGCTTCACGACGATCTTCAAGGCACTCGAGCCAAGGCCGCCGCTCTTCGCCACCACGCGAACCACCGAAATGTCGGTGATGATGCGCTTCAGAACCGCCCGACTCTGTGCGCCCGCGATCGGGACTCCGTTCGCCCCCGTCGGGGTGACGTTGAAGCCGGCGAAGACATCGACGTGATTCCCGGCTTCGACCTCCCCGATCAGGCCGTGAGCGGAGTCGACCGGGATGGCGAGGATTCGCTGCTTCTCTGTGAGCTGACTCGGCAGCGACTGTTCGCTGGGTGCGAAGTCCGCGGCGGTCAGCTGTGCGCCCTTGTAGATCTCGTGCGTGGCCGCCTTCCCGTCGAGGTTGGTCGGGTCGCTGAACGCACCTTCACGGAGCTGGCTCTCGCGCATCGTCGTCGTCTTGACGAGCCCGTTGGATCCGATCACGCTCCCGGACGTCCCCTTTGGAATGTTCTGGCCGGCGATCAGCACGGTCACGGGCGCGCCCTCGGCCTTGACGCTGCTCCGGTAGCCGTTCAGGTAGACGAGGATCAGGACCCCCGCCAGCGCGGCGGCGCCGATAGCGACGAGCATCATGCGCCGCTTGGTCGAGATGAGCTTCGTTGCGAGTTGCATGGTGTTCCTCCCCGTTAGCGAGTCAGCAGCGCCGCACAGGGCGTCAGCTGGGTGAGATCGGTAAGGCGGCAGATGGCGTCGCCTGTCCCTCTGGGATTACGCGGGATGTACTTGATGAAATGGCCGGCGATGTAGCCCTTCGGCACGCTGACCGCGCCGGGGCAGGGGTCGCCGCGCCACCCCATGACGTAGAAGGCGCCGAAGTCGATCACCGGCACGATGTCGTTGCCGCTTCCGGCGAACGACCCGAACGGCGTGATGATCAGTGGAACGATGCGCCTGTCGTCCTGGCTGTAGTTTGGCCAGTTGACCGGCGCCGTGCAGGAGTTGGAACCGCCCAGGATCCGGTCCTTCATCCCCTGCTCGACCTGGCCGACCGCACCACCGGTCTGGGTCTTCACGCACTTCCACGGTTCGGGCGTGCCCCAGAGCTCGTTGTAGCCGGGGCAGGCAAGTGTCGAGTTGATCGCGTACGCAGGGCCGCAGCCGTTCGCAATCTCGTCGCGAAGGTTCGGGATGTTCGGGTCACAGTCGATCGACTGGTTCTGGCTACCGGTGACGCGCAGGTTGATGATTGGATCGGTCGCCTGTGACTGCACGAGCAGGTCGCCAAGCGTCGCGATCGACACGCCGAGCATGTGCGTCGTCCCCTGCTGAAACGAATTCGCGCCGAAGGAGTTGACGCCCGACTCGAATACCTGAACTTGCTGCAGAGGGCCAGAGTCGTCGAGTGAAGCCTCGAACGAACGCTGCACGTACCCGAGTGTGCCGCTGGTCTTGCAGGGATTTGTGTTCTTATTGGTACAGGTCAGCCCATTCCAGGTGCCGCTCGTTTGCTCCCAGTCCCAGCTCAGCGAGACCGTGTGCCGCGCCGGACCGGAGATCGGGACACCCGCGAGAGCCGTCCAAGTGATCAGGCCCGTGCTCCCGCCGCCGGGCGTGAGCTGGTACGTGCCGCCGCCGTTCACGCTTGCCCAGACCCGCGTCGTGATCCCAGGGCCCGATACCGGATGGTTGCCGAGATCGACTTCGGCCTGAACCCCGGCGCTGCAGTCCGATTTCGCGAAGTATGCGTCCGGCGAGCACGACCCAGGCAGGAGCCACACGTTCTCGGCTCGCACCCCGGCGCCGGTGCTCCAGCCGCGGATGTGGACGACGCCGTCGCTGGACGTCGCGTCGTAGCACTCCGTGTACAGCTGCGTACAGGTTGCATTCGGGTCGACGCCGCCGACGAGCCGTAGCCGGACGCCGATATGTGCGCCGCTGATCGGGACCGCGAGCGGCGTCGGCGTCGACCAGAGCTGCTCGCCGCCGGACGTGCCCGTCCGCATGAGCTGAACCGTGCAGCTGCCCCCGCAGCCGGCAGGCGGCTGCCCGGTGCTCTCGTCGATGAACGTCGCGAACGCGTAGTTGAAGCGAACGTCCGGGACGGCCACCGGCAGCAGGCCTTTCATCTGCGTCAGCATCCGCAGCTCCACCCGGGCATGGGCTCGAACGGTCGCCAGAGGAGAGATGACGAACAGGTGCGGAATTCCGCTCTCCGTCGCCTTGACGTCGAACATGCCGCTGCTACACGCGTCGGCGCCGTCGGCGGTGTCGTCGGGCCCGAGCGCTCCGGGTGGATAGGTGTTCCGGTTGAACCAGAGCGTGATCGCCCCTTTGCCCGCCACCCCTCCGACCTGTTCGTTGTACGTCCCGCCGCCGTAGCTTGTCGCCTGGGTCTCCATGTTCCCCTGGGCGGTGCCCGGGCTGGTCAGGCACTCGCCGAAGTGCTGGCCGGCGGCCAGGGCTGCCGCATCGACCTGCACCTGGAGGTGGCGCTTGTGCACGTACCAGTTGCCGATCTCGATCGCCAGCGTCAGCAAGAGCAGGACGAACGGCGTGAGCAGGCCGACGAGGGCGATCACGCCTCCGTCCTCCCTGCGAAGCCGCCGCCCGATCGCATTCACGAACAGCTCCCGCTCGCCGGAACGGCCGTTGCATCGTGTTCCAGACGCATGGACGCCTTGCCCTTGATCGTCCAGGTCGTGCCGATGAACGGGATGAACTTGTAGTTCGTGGCCACTTGAACCGTCACGACGTTCCCGGCAGTCGCGCCCGCCGGGTACGTGATCGTGACGGTCGAGGGATCCACCGACGACGACCCTGTGCGGAGCTCGTTGGTTTCGAGCTGCGCGCACTCAGCGGCGAGCGTCGTCAAATCGGGTGAGTTCACAGCAGCTTGTCGCGCAATCTGGTTCGCGACGTGCGTGAGGTCGATCCAGTAGTTCATCGCCTTGCCGAAGTCGACAAAGACGAGCACGAGGACACACAGCAGCGGTACGACCATTCCGAACTCGACGACCGACTGGCCGGACTCGTCGCGGGCGGCTCGTTTCAGGTGATTGCGCTCTCGAACGGGAGAGAGACCCCCCGCGGCCGGACGCGTAGCGTCCATTGGCAGCCGGGGGTCTTTCCCGCTCTCGAAGCCACGGCGGGAGCCCTGCAACGTTTCTGTGTTGTGCTCCCTCGCCGCAGTCATCGGTCGTTACGGAATCAGCGCCGACAGCGCTGCCGACACCTTCGTCAGGAAATCGCTGATGCCGGTCCTGAGCACGAGCACGATCGAAGCCAGCCCGACGAGCAGCACGCCGAGAACGACGGCGTACTCCGTCACGGTCTGACCCTCTTCGCGCTTGAGATCCTCGACCTCGAGCATGAGTGCCCGGCCCAGGATCATCTGAACGCGATTGAACATCGTCCTACCTCCCCTTCGTTCGTGAGATCGCCGTCACGCCTACGGAATCAGCGCGGACAGCGCAGCCGACACCTTCGTCAGGAACGCACTGATGCCGGTCCTGAGCACGATGACGATCGACGCCAGACCGACGATCAGCACGCCGAGGACGACGGCGTACTCCGTCACCGTCTGACCCTCTTCGCGCTTGAGGTCTTCGGCCTCGAGCATGAGCGCGCGGCCCAGGAAGACCTGGATACGCTGGAACATCCCCTACCTCCCGGTTCGGGTTGGCGCCGCACGCTGCGACGCCGCTTGCCTCAACTCAGCCCGAATCGGAGGTGCTACTGCACCAACGTAAGTTCAACCGGTGCTAGACCTTCGGTTGAATCAGCGATGTCCGGACGGGACGCGAGCTTGTCGCGTCCACGTCGCGAGGTCACGCTCGAACGCGGGCCACCACTCGGGATCGTCCGGTGTCTCCGCGGGATAGTCGTCATCGTTCGACTCGACGAGGAGCAGCCAGCCGGCGAAGGCGATCAGCAGTGCAACCGCGCCGCAGGTGAAGGAGAGAGCTACTCGGTCGTGACGCACGGCCGCGATGCCTGTGGCGGTCAGGAGAGCCGCGCAAACGGCGACGCAAACGGCGCAGGGCCTAGCGAGCCGGCCATGGTCCCGCAAGGACCGCCGGGGGCGAACCTGACCTCGGCTCAGCGCCGCGCAGAGGACGCCCGCCGAGGCACCGGCGAGAACACTCGAGGCAATCGCGACGGTAATCGCTCCCACACCGCAATTATCACCCGACGAGGCCTAAATGGTCTAGCGCATCCCGGTCAGTAAGCCGCAGAACGCACGCAGCAGACAGGCAGCCGACCAGAAGATCGCGGTCAGCGTCGGGAGCACGAGCCCCAACAGCGCAATCAGGCCTCCGGTGCGCTCTCCGGCCGCGATCGACGCCTCGAGCAGAAGCGGAACAAACGCGGCGACGATGAACGCTGCGAGCACGGCAGCTGCGGCACGGACGATCGACTTCGGCCCGAATTGGGGAAATCGAACGAGGAGCCAGAAGGCGAGGCCGGCGCCGCCGAGGCAGTACAAGGAAATGAGCTTGGACGCGGTCATGGCTCCTCCTATCGGCCTAATCGTCTCAGTTCGAGAGAGCCCGGGCCGGGGGAACCGCTGGAAGGCTTCTGAACCGACCTACGGCTCAAGCGGTTAGACCATTGGTCTAGGTCGGTTCCGCCGAGGACAACACATACTCGGAGCTCAGCTAGGGGGAAGCACGGGACAAGGGGGGCTGCATGGCATCGCTCAGCGAAGCACCAGGGCAACCGAAGCCAGATCGGGTCGCGGCGCGACCCCGGTACGTCTTCGGCATGATCTCGCTCGCGCTCGTGGCAGCACTTTCGTTCCTCGTCTTCCTCGACGTGCTATGAGCTTCGCGGCGGCACTCGCAATCGGCGCCGTCCTGATCGCAGGCTGGCTCGACGTGCGATTCGACGGCCGGCGTCCGGCGTCGCTGATGCGTCGTGCGATCCACCTGGGCGTCGGAGTGGCGGTCTTGCAGGCGACGAGCGCTGGGTTGGACTACCTGCTCGGCGCCAACCCCGGCCACCTGCGAGAGATGAGCGTCGTCTTCCTGGTTCTTCTGCCGAGCATGACCTACGCCTTTCTAGGCGGCCTCTGGCTGATGCGTACGCTCGCCGAAGTTGTGGGCCCGGCCCGCCGCTAGCCGCTAGCGACCCGAGCAAGTCTCTTCCCCCGGCGATCCTAGGGCGATCGCTAGGCTCGGAAGCCCAGTGGAAGTCGAGCGCCAGCACTACAACGTGACGCTCGCGATCCTCACCCTGGCCGGGATCGCGTTCGCTCTGCAGCAGACCATGGTCATCCCGGCCCTGCCGACGCTGCAGCGTGAGCTGCACACGACCACTACCTGGGTCACCTGGGTCCTCACGGTCTTCCTGCTGGTGGCGTCCGTTGCGACCCCGATCCTCGGCAAGCTCGGCGACCAGTACGGAAAGGAACGCCTGCTCGTCATCTCGCTGACGCTGTTCCTGATCGGCTCGATCGGCGCCGCCGCCGCGTGGAACATCTGGTCGCTGATCGCCTGGCGCGCCGTGCAGGGTGCGGGCGCGGCCGTCTTTCCGCTCAGCTACGGGATCATCCGCGACGAATTCCCGCGGGAGAAGGTCGGTGTCGCGATCGGTCTGGTCTCTGCGGTGTTCGGGATCGGCGGCGGTTTCGGGATCGTCCTCTCGGGCCTGATCGTCGACAACTTCTCGTGGCGCTGGCTGTTCGTCGTCGGCGCCGTTGGGATCGGTATCGCTGTCATCCTCGTCCAGCGCTTCGTTCCGGAGTCGCCGATCAAGACGCCGTCGCGCGTCGACTTCGTCGGCGCGACTCTCTTGGCGCTCGGCTTGATTGCCATGCTCGTTGGGCTCACCGAAGGGGAAAACTGGGGCTGGACATCCGGGCGAACCCTCGGCCTCGCGGCCGCCGGCGTCACGCTCCTCGTCGCCTGGGGCGTCGCGGAGCTGCGCGTGGACGAGCCGATGGTCGACATGCGCATGCTGGCCCGGCGCGAGGTGCTCTTCACGAATCTCACCGCCCTCATCGCAGGCTTCTCGATGTTCGGCGTCTTCGTCCTCGTCCCGAACTTCGTCGAGATGCCACACGGCGTGCCCCAGTCGGTGCACCGCCTCGTCGACTACGGCTTCCACGCCAGCACGACGAAGGCCGGGCTCTACCTCCTCCCGAGCTCGATCGCTCTCTTGTTCGCCGGGCCGGCTACAGGACTGATCGGGCGGCGCATTGGGTTCAAGTGGCCGCTCGCGGCGGGGATGCTCCTGACCGCAATCGCGTCCGGCTCATTGGCTCGATGGCACGACGAGCCTTGGCAGATCCTGGCTGCGATGCCTGTGCTCGGCGTCGGCGTCGGCTTTGCGTTCGCAGCGATGGCGACGCTCATCACCGAGGCGGTACGTCCGACAGAGACGGGCGTTGCGACCGGGATGAACACGGTCATGCGAACAGTCGGAGGCGTCATCGGCGGCCAGGTCGGCGCCGCGCTCCTCACGGCGCACACGATTCCCGGAGCACCTGATGTGCCGTCCGTCGTCGGGTTCGAGATCGCCTTCGCGATCAGCGCTGTCGCAGCGCTCGTCGGCGCAGGCTTCGCGATCCTCGTCACGCCGCTGCGCCGACGACGGCGCGAGCGACTCGTTGCGGCGGAGGCGACCGACTGAAGTCTCAAGAACTTCTTAGTCGATTCTTGGGTCGCTCTTAGCGGCGCGCGGTTGCATGTCGGAACACCCGCTACCGAAAGGAGGTTCACGTGTTCCGACCTAGACAGACCGCCTTGCTCGCCACTGCCACACTTGGACTGGCGCTCGGCGGAACAGGAGTCGCGATCGCCGCGAACGGCGGCAACGACTCCAAGTCGTCGGGCGCGGGCACAACCGCCACGACGACCACCCAGTCACAGTCGGACTCGCCCAACTGCGATCACGACGACTCTTCCGACGCCTGACGAGCGACTCACGACCGCCGGCGCCCCTGAGGGGCGTCGGCGGTCGACCTCCTGACTCGGGCGCTAATCCATCCGCTGGATCGGCACCTCGTAGAACTCAACCGAGGAGCGGCGAGTGTCGCCGTCCGGTGACATCTTGTTCAGCGCTTCGTCCCCGCGCTTCAGGCCCTCCTCGTCGTCGAAGAAGGTGATCCCCATGCTCTTGCCGCTCTTGCGGTCGACGAAGATCATCACTCCCTTCGCATGCTCGAGGCCGGGCGGCCTGTTCCCGCTGTCCACGTCCTTGCGGATTGACTCGATCATCTGATCGAGCTCCGAGGCATCTCCCTCGAACGTCGCGATGCGTGCGTGCATGTTGCTCCTTTCCCTAGTTCGCTGCGGCGCCGGCCATCGCCGCCTGCATCTCTTCGGGTGAAACCTCCCGAACGTGCGTGGCGAAGTACCACTCGTGTCCCTCGGGGTCCGCGGCGACGTAGCTCCGGTCCCCGTAGAACTGATCCTCCGGCTCCCGCACGATCTCTACTCCGGCAGCCTTCGCGTGCTCGTAGTGCGCATCGACGTCGTCGACATACACGTAGATGCTGTGCGTCGTCACGCCGAGCTCTTTCGGATTTTTGTACTTCTCCCCCGGTGTTCCGAACATGACCACGCCGTCTCCCAGCGCGATCTCGGCGTGCGTGACCTTTCCGCTCTCGTCGGGCATCCGGACCTTCTCCGTGAAGCCGAATGCGGTGGTCAGAAAGTCGAGCGCCGCCGCCGAGTCCTTGTAGTAGAGGTACGGCGTGACGCGGGTGTAACCCTCTGGCGGGTTCTGCGGCATGTTCCCCCTTTCGTCGCTCGGACCCTAGCGTTTACCCGAGCTGAAGCGTGGTCAGGACGAACAGCGCGTGCTGTGGGACAGCGAACGTCGCGACGCCCGCAGCGTCCGAGGTGACCGTCTTGGCCGGCGCGACCAGCCCGTCGCCTGCTTCGTTCCAGATTGCGAGCCGGAGCCTCGTTGCGGGGGGCAGCCCGCCGATGCTGTACGCCACCGGCGTCGGCGAGACAGCATTCAGCAAGCCTCCTGCGGTGTCGAGGCCGACGATCGTGCGCTGGCCCTGCTTGCCGAGGTAGGCGGAGAGCAGGCGCGAGGTGTCTGGTACGGAATCCACCGCAACCACCTGCCACTCGCGCTTGACGGTCGTCGTCATCAGGCGGATGAGGTTGTACAGCGGATATTCGGGCCAGCCGTTCTGCGGCCCGCCGAGGAAGTAGTAGGACTGCGTGCCGCTGTCGTACTTCCCGAAGTACGAGTCCCACTTGCTCGTGCCCTCGTAGCCGAGCTTCGTGGCAAGGATGTCGAACCACGCGTGTTGGAAGGCGCTGATGTTCGTCTGCGAGATCTGCGTGCCGTCCTCCCAGACGCCGGGGTCTCCCATCGGAACCCCGTTGATTCGCCGGAGTCCGCGAACGCCGTACTCCGCGACGTAGAGAGGCTTGCGCGCGCCTTGCGGCAGCGCGTCGACGATGGCACGCACCTCGGTCAAGCGCTCTTGCAGCTTGACGATGTCCCAGTAGTCCCAGAAGACATGGATCGAGTACGCATCGAGGATGTCTGACATGCGCGTCGCCATGTAGTCGAACCAGAGCTGCTGGTTCGGCGGGCCCACGTCGGGGCCACGGACGAGATCGCCGCCCATGTAGCGCACCTGGCCGCGAATGCTCTGGATGTACGGGTCGAGCTCGCGGTACGTGGCCTCGTACTGCTCGGGACTGATGCGAGTCCGGTTGGGCTCGTTCTGCAGCGTCAGCCAGCGGAAGTGCGTGATGCCGCGGTTGCGGACGAGATCGATCAGGACATCGGCGAACTTTTGCACCGTGCCGGCGGCGACGCTGAGCGTCCCGCCCTGCCAGGTGATGTTGATCGTCGTCCCGATGCTCTGGGCGAGCTGGACGGTGCGAATGAAGGACTGCATCCGGTCGGGATCGTTGAACGCGGCCGGCGTGAAGAAGATCCGCGAGAACTGTGGGTTGAGCGCGCGCATCTTGCGCTCCATCTCGACGACGTTCTCCTCGGTGACGCCGACGCTCTTGCTGATGGCTGCGTAGACGTGATGGTTGAACTGGCCGCCGAAGCCGGCGAAGCTCTTCGTCACCACCGAGGTGGCGAGCACTCGAAACTCGGTGACGGAAACGGTCGCTCGCCGGGTGTTGTTCTTGGTGGTGACCTCGGCGGGATTCGCAGCGGTGATCGAGACCGTGAGCCGAGTCCGGCCGGGTGCTGTCAGCGTGACGGGAATCTTCAGCGTCACGCGGCGCCGGGCGCGAACCGCGACCGTTCTGGCTCCGACGGCGGTGCCGGCTGCGGTGACGGTCACTGTCGCGGTCGTTCCGACATCCCGAGTTCGCTGGTGGATGGCAGCGACGATGAAGAACGGGCGGCCGCTCAGGCTGGACTTGTTGGTCTTCACCGACGTGAGAACGAGGTCCGGCTTGAGCAGTGTCCGGGCCTGTCCCTTGAGACTGACTTGCGAGCCGAACGTGATGGTCGCCGCGACACGCTGGCCACGAGCAACGCGGCCGAGTCGGACGATGGCCGTTCCCGCCGGAGCTGCGATGTTGCGGACTTCGAGCTTCCGCTGTTCTGTGCCGCGCAGTGTGAAGATCGTGACCTGGACGTTTGCGAGCGTCCCGGGCAGCTCGCACTCCGGCCGGGCGGTCGTGAGTCGCACGTTCAGGTCGGCGCGCGGCGGGCCGGTCAGGGAGAGAAGCCCGAGCTTGTAACCGGTGGCGTCACACGCCTCCGCGGACGCAGCACGTGCACCTGCCGATCCGAACCCGAGCGCGACCGCAGCGCCGAGCACCGTGACCAATGCTTTCGCCAAAACTCTCATCGCGACCCCACTCTCTCCACGGCCTCTAACCGGCGACTAACCGCGAAGGCAGGCTACCTCTCAAGTGTGTTGACTTCGTGTGCTCGCCCCCGGCTCCTGTCCGCGGGTCTGCACGTGGAGCGCAACACGTCCCGCGCCGCAACCGACGTCGAAGACGCGTCCCCGCACAAACCGCATCGCGCGGCGCTCCTGCGGCCACCAGGCGCGGAACGGTGCGAGATACCGGTAGGCATCGCTGGTGAAGATGCATCCGTCGTCGCGCTCGATGACCTCGACAACCCCGCGTCCTGCGATCAGATCGCTCAGCAGATGACCGAACGCGTCTTGCTCGAACGTCAGGGCCGCGCGCAACAAGCCGGCTCAAGCGTAGATCAAGGCCTGACCATGCGACGATGCAAGCGTGCCCGAGTCACCGCGCCCGCTTGACGGTCGAGTTGCAGTAGTCACCGGGGTCGGTCGCCGGGCGGGAATCGGCTACGCGATTGCACGGCGACTGCTGGAGTCGGGCGCTGCCGTGCTCACGCAGGCCTGGACGCGGTACGACGTCGCCAGCTGGGGCGCATCGCCTGACGAGGCGGAGGCGGCGTCGGCAGAGCTGAAGGAACTGGGGCGCGTCGAGCACCATCAGGCGGACTTCGCGGTGCCTGACGCGCCCGCGGAGCTGTTCGCCGCGGCGCGTGAGGCGTTTGGTCATGTCGACATCCTCGTGGTGAACCACACTCGCAGCGGTGACGGCGCGTTGGCGGATCTCACTGCGGAGCATCTGGACGACTTCCTGCGCGAGAACGTGCGCGCCTCGTTGCTGCTCGTGAAGGAGTTCGCCGCGCAGTACGACGGCCGTTCCGGCGGCCGAGTAGTACTGATGACGTCGGGCCAGCACCTGGGGCCGATGAAAGAGGAGATCGGCTACGCGGTTTCCAAGGGCGCCCTCCACCAGGCGACGCTGACCCTCTCTGCCGAGCTGATCGACGATGGGATCACGGTCAATACGGTCAATCCCGGCCCGACCGACACCGGCTGGGGCATCGGCGACGTGGATCCGAAGCCGTCCATGCCGCAGGGCCGGTGGGGCGAGCCCGACGACGCCGCGCGCCTGATCGCCTGGCTCTGCACGGACGATGCACGGTGGATCACGGGCCAGGTGATCGACTCGGAAGGCGGTTTTCGTCGCTGGGGTCCAGGTCGCTAGATTCGAAGTGCCGTGGCGGACACGCACAGATTTCTAGGCCGGGCTGTGGAGGCGAAGCGCAGCTCGAAACGGGTGGAGCTGAAGGCGCGGTTCGACCCGCGCGTGGACGCCGATTCGCTCGAGCTCCTCAGGGACGTGGTCGCGCTGGCGAACTCAGGGGGCGGAGTCGTGGTCCTGGATCGCGTCGGCCACGTCGATGAAGAGCTGATCCACCAGCAGCTCGAGCGTTACGCAGAGCCGGAGTTCGAGGCCTTCGAGCTCCACGACATCACGCGGGGAGGCCGGCCGGCGACGGCGATCGTGGTCGAGGCCGTCGCCAACACGCCGCTCGTGTTCGCGAAGCATGGCCGCTACCGAAGCCTCGACGGCGGCGAACGCACCGCCTTCGCGCGCGGGGGCCTGTACTTCCGCCACGGCGCGAAGAGCGAGCCCGCGTCGGGCGCCGACGTTCGCGACTTCATCAAGCGGCAGCTCGACGCGACGCGGGCGCAGTGGCTGGCGAACATCCGCCAGGTGATGCATGCCCCCGACGGCGCGGAGGTCGCGGTAATCGAGACCGCGGAACGCGACGAGGAAGGCCGCCCCACGCTGATCAGGCTCACGACCGACCCGCATGCACCGCTGTACGGCCAGGTCGACCCGGATGCTTCACACCCGTACCGTCAGAAAGAAGTGATCCGAGAGGTCAACGCCCGACTGGACGGCCACAGCGTCAACGCGTTCGACGTCCTCAGCGTCCGGCGCGTGCACGCGATCAGCGAGGAAACGCGACCGGAGTTCGTGCACGTCCCGAAGTTCGGGTCGCCTCAATACAGCGACGCGTTCGTGGACTGGCTCGTGGCGGAAGACGAGCGGGACTCGGAGTTCTTCCCGAGAGCGAAGGCGAGCTATCTCGCAACGCGGCCGAGACGCCGGAGTGACTCCAGCTCTTAACCCAATATTCGCAGTCGAACGGATATCGTCGGCCGAAATCCGTCCGGAAGGAGAGGTCATGGCAGGAAAGCTCGTCCACTTCGAGGTGCCCGCACAAGACACGAACCGCGCGCTCGACTTCTACAAGAAGACGTTCGGCTGGCAGTTCCAGGCCATGGAAGGGCCGGTGGAATACCACATGACTCAACTCGAAGAGACGATGGGCGGCGCGGTCCTGCCCGGCGATCCCGGCGCGATCAGGGTGTACTTCGACGTCGACGACATCAACGCGGGTGTCGCGAGCGTGAAGAAAAACGGCGGCTCAGCGGACGATCCGCAGCCGGTGCCCGGGATGGGCTGGTTCGCCACCGGCGCGGATACCGAGGGGAACCCGATCGGCATTTGGCAAAACGATCCTTCGGCGCAGATGCCGGGCTAGATCGTCCAGGTGTCGCCGGTCTGAAGGAGGGCGGCGATGTCGCCCTCCTGTTTCTCCCGCGCGACGTCCAGCTGTTCCTTCATCAGATCGTCGTAGACGGGACGTTCCAAGTCCCTGAAGATGCCGATCGGGGTGGCGCCCACGGTCGACTGCGTGAGGCGGCTGAGTGCGAACGCCGCGCTCGGCTCCGCATGGTGGGCATCGTGCAGGAGCAACTCCGACTCGTCCGCCACCTTCACGAGCTCGACGCTTCCGTCGGCTCGTTGACGCACTCCCCGCTCGCCGTCCTCGCCGAACCGGATCGGCTTGCCGTGCTCGAGGTAGATCCGGTTCGTCTTGTCCTCGCGGACGAAGTCGAACGCGCCGTCGTTGTAGATGTTGCAGTTCTGGAAGATCTCGACGAATGCGCTTCCGCGGTGCGCGGCTGCGGCGCGCAGCACGTCGGTCAGATGCGCCCGGTCCGTGTCGATCGCCCGGGCGACGAACGAGGCCTCCGCGCCGATTGCCAGTGACAGCGGATTGAACGGCCAGTCCAGCGAGCCCATCGGCGTCGACTTCGTCTTCGTTCCGAGCGGGCTCGTCGGCGAGTACTGGCCTTTCGTCAGCCCATAGATCTCGTTGTTGAACATCAGGATCTTGATGTTCACGTTCCGGCGCAGCGCGTGGATCAGGTGGTTGCCGCCGATCGAGAGCGAGTCGCCGTCGCCGGTCACGACCCACACGGACAGGTCCGGCCGGGAGGTGGCCAGGCCGGTTGCGATCGCCGGCGCGCGGCCGTGGATCGAGTGGATCCCGTAGGTCTCCATGTAGTACGGGAAGCGCGCGGCGCAGCCGATTCCGGAGACGAAGACGATCTTCTCCTTCGGCACGTCCAGCTCGGGCATGAACGACTGGAGCGCGGCCAGGATCGCGTAGTCCCCGCAGCCCGGGCACCAACGGACCTCCTGGTCGGTCTTGTAGTCCTTGGCCGTCAGCTTGCCGTTCGTGGCCATGCCTCGATGATAGTCCCCGTCACGCAGGCTGGAGACGTCGCCTCCGAGCCAGCCGGATGCCGATCGCAAGTGCCCCCAGGCCGGCGGGGATGCCGAGGGCGAGCGGCAGAATGCCGCCCGAGTTCAGGGTTTGACGCCGGGCGATCGAAACGTCAACAGTGGGACTGCTCACCGGCCGTAGGGGGCCGCTCTTCGGCAGCACGGCGACGAAGACCCCGATGCTCCCGGAGTTCACCGCCTGCAGGTTCCAGGTGAGAGTGACGGAGCCGCCGGCCAGGATCGGCTGGAGATAGCGCGTCCGGCTCGAGGACCAGTCCTCCGGATCCACATATACGTCGCTGCGGAAGCTGAGCACGTTCAGGTGGGCGACCATGTTTTCCGCCACAGCGGAACCACGATTCGAGATCGTCGTCCGCAGAACGAACTTGCGTCCCAACTCAGTGGAGATGGCAGCGCGATCGACCGTCACGGTAATACCGCTCTGACTTTCGGCGGCGAGGGCAACTCTCGCAAACGCGAGCACTGCGACAGCGACGAGGAGCGCCGAGACTAGTTGGCGCCGACTCATCCGGAAGCTCCACCGCTCAGTCGCATGGCGCGAGCACCGAGGAAGGCTGCGATGAGGGCGAAGATCGGCGCGGCGATGATCGGCGACGCGAGCCAAGAGACGTCCTCGGTCCATGAGTGCCCGTCGACGACGATCTTCCCGACGTAATGCTCACCGGCCGTGATCGGGTTGATGCGAAGCAGGAGATCTCCGGCCCAGCCCTTCTGCGCGCCGGACGGAAGCTGGGTCGGAGCGAACAGCGCGAGGAGCAACAAGAGGCTGAGCGACAGGCTGATGCGGTTCGAATCCGCGAAGAGGCTGACGAGAAATCCCAGAGAAGCGAGAAAGACGGCGAGCAGCGAGCCGACGATCAAGCCGGTCGCGAGCGCGTCGCCGACGATGCCGACCCCGCGCCCGAGGAACCAGACGTACTGAGTGGTGATCGCGAAGGCGGCAACCCAGAGCGATAACGCAGCGAGCAGCTTCCCGACCGTCAGGTGCAATCGCCGGACCGGGGTGACGAGCAGCGTCTCGAGCGTGCCTCGCTCGCGCTCGCCGCTGACGGCATCAGCAGCTGTCAGCAACGCGAGCAACGCGCCCACGGCGATCACCACCTGCAGCGTGAGGTTCACAGACTCGCGCTGCTCGAGGAAGTTGAGCGCCTGATTTGTCGCGACGAGATAGGCGACAACGCTGAGGAGCAGGCTGAAGGCGATCGCCAGAGTCAAGCCGCGGCCGCCTACCCAAATGTCGCGCAGCTCCCGGCCGCCGACGATCCGCCAGGCCTGCCTCGGCGCGTGTCGTTCGGCGACCACCTCAGCCCGCCTCCGTCATTGCCAGGAAGGCGTCGCTCAGGCGCGCCCCTTCGAGCTCGAACGACAGCACCGGCACGCCGGCATCGGCGAGCGCGCGCAAACCTAGGTTCATCTCTGGCGAATGTCCATCGACGTTCAGCGTCACAGCAAGCGTCCCAGGCAAGCCGTTGGCACCGCGCGCCACGCCGACCCCCTGTGCACCGGCGAGAACACGGATGGCGGTCTCGACTTGCTCGGGAGGTACGCGGAGCTTCGCGCTGCGCGGCGCCGCCGCGCGGCGTGCCACGTCCGACACAGTGCCTTCCACAGCCACACGGCCGCGGTTGAGGATCAACACACGCGAACAGACTTCTTCGACCTCTGCCAGCAGGTGGGTGCTGAGCAGCACGGTGGCGCCACGTTCGTTCGCAATCCGGCGGACGAGGGACAAGACCTGTCGCTGACCCGCCGGATCGAGTCCAAGCGTCGGCTCGTCGAGGAACACGACTTGTGGATCGTTGACGAGCGCGCGTGCGATCCCGAGCCGCTGACGCATCCCGCGGCTGTAGCCCTCAATCAGTGAGTGGCGGCGATCGTCGAGACCCACTTCGGTAAGGAGCGCCTTGGCCACGCTGCGGCCGCTCGCCTTGTCGTGGCCATGAAGCCGTGCGTGGTAGCGCAGGAACTCGTCGCCGGTCTGCTGCTCCGGATAGCCGGCGCTTTCCGGGAGCACGCCGATTCGCCGGCGAATGTCGGCCGGCCGCGTGTGCGGCACGCCGGCGACGGCGAATGACCCACGAGTCGGTGCGAGGATGGTCGTCAGCACACGGATCGCCGTCGTCTTGCCGGCGCCGTTCGGGCCGAGCACGCCCAGGATCTGGCCCGCATCGATCGTGAAAGTGAGGTCGTCCACGGCTATGAGAGCGCCGTACTGCTTGCACACGCTGCGCGCTTCAACCGCTGTAGTCACGTTTGGGCTCATCGGGTGAAGCGCACGCTAGAGCGGCAAGATGAGCGCGTCATGAGAGTGACGTGGAGTAGGCTCGCGGCATGGCGACCTTGAAGGGGAGCTGCCTCTGTGGCGGGGTAAAGTTCGAGTTGACCGAGGCGCCCGAGACGCTCCGGTACTGCCACTGCGAGAGCTGCAAGAAGCTGTCCGGCGGCGCCGCCACCGTCAACGCGCGCGTGCCGTCGACGTCGATCCGGATTCTCGAGGGCGACGAGTTGCTTCAGACCTTCCAGCCGTCCGAAGGCAGCGCGAAGACCTTCTGCCTCGCCTGCGGCTCGAACCTCTTCGGCGGCGGCTGGCCCGACTCGCCGACTGCAAGCGTCCGCGCCAGCGCGATCGACGACGCCTTCGACGCACGACCGAGCGCGCACATCTTCGTCCGATCCGTCGCCGCGTGGGAAACGATTCCGGAGGACGGTCTTGAGCGACACGAAACCACGTCCGGCTGACGCGGAGACACTCGAGCTCCTGACATGGATCTCGACCCGCCCGCGCAACTACGCAGAGTCGATCGACACATGGAAGAGCAGCTGCCCGCACCACGCGGTCTGGGACGACGCGGTCGTTGCCGGTCTGATCCGCGTGTCGCGGTCCGAGGTGACAGTCACCCCGGCCGGCCGCGCGCTACTCGACGTCTAACCGCTGAACGTGTGCGATAGGGCCGCGCCTAGCGGGGCCATGTCTAGCGGACATGTCCATCACCCGGGTCACCTCCCGCGCTTGCAGGCGTTTTGCACGCTTCGGACCAGTCTTGGGGTCTGACCCCAGGTTTGGGTCAGGCGGGCGCAGCCGCAGCCCGACGATCGCTGAACGTGTGCAATCGGTCCGCTAACGGCGCCACTCTCATGACCGTTTCATCTTGGCTTCCTAACGTGCTTCACATGCAGCAGACGAAGCGCCGATCTCTCGCGATGGCCGGCCTCGGACTGGCCACGGCCCTCGCGCTCAGCGGGTGCGACAGCGACGGCAGATCGGGCGCCCCGGCTGAGAAGTCCACGCCGACTTCGTGCGGCACCTACAACGGCGAAGGTTGCGCGCCGAACAGCACGCGCGTGGATCTCGCCGTCCCCTCCTTCTCGAACTCCGCCGAGATCACCAACCCGCTCTTCCCGATCAGCCGCCTGCGCTCCACCGTGTTGCTCGGGCACGTGGACAACAAGCCGTTCCGGACGGAGACCACACTTCTGCCCGGCACGAGGACCGTCGAGTGGAACGGCCAGAAGGTGCGAACGTTGATCTCGCAGTACATGGCCTACCTCGATGGGCGGATCACCGAGGTCGCGATCGACATGTACGCCCAGGCCGACGACGGTTCGGTCTGGTATCTCGGCGAGGACGTCTACGACTACGAGCAGGGCGCCGTCGCCATTACCGAGGGAACCTGGCAGGCCGGCCGGGACGGACCTGGAGCGATGATCATGCCCGGTGAGCCCAAGGTCGGCGACGTTTACCGGCCCGAGAACGCCGTCGGCATCGTCTTCGAGGAAGTGACGGTCAAGTCGGTCGACAGAACCGTGCAGGGCCCACGCGGCCCGGTCCAAGGCGCGATCCTGACCGACGAGCTGCACGCGGACGGAACCCGCGAAAGAAAGCTCTTTGCTCCCGGGTACGGCGAGTTCCGAACCGGCGGCGGCGGCGATCTCGAAGCGCTGGCCCTTGCCGTGCCCACCGACGCCCTGCCCGGGCCACTACCAGCGGAGCTGAGGTTCCTCTCGACGAGCTCTGTCGGAATTCTCGAGCTGGCTCGCAAACGCGAGTGGGAAGCCGCCGCCGCGGTCATAAAGCGGATGAACTCCGCCTGGGGCAAGCTCAGTGAAAGGCAGCAGCCGCCGCTGATCGCGGAGCGCCTGAGTGAAAACATGACCGCCCTGACACTTGCCGTGCAAGACCGGAGGCCCGGCAGAGTGGCTCAGAAGGCGATCGACGTCGCGCAATCGGTGCTCGATCTCGAGCTACAGCACCGGCCGACCGCCGAGATCAATATCGAGCGCTTCCATCTCTGGACACAGCAGTTGCGCGTTGACGCAGCGGCAGACAATCTCGCGGGAGTGACCGGTGCCGTGGGCACCCTCGAGTGGATCCGCGATCGGATCGCCCGCACCCTCACCCCGTCAGGTCGTCAAGAGATCGGCTCGCGCCTCAGGGCGTTGCGAGTGGCGAGCGACCAGAAGAACCTCACCACCGCAGCGGATCACGCAGCCCGCCTCGGGGCGCGCGTGCGCGCCCTCTCCGGCTAGCTCCTCCCGAGCGCCTCTAGCGTCGTCGCCACCGCCTCCCTGGCGTGCGTGATCGCGACCTGGTTGTCCGGGTCGCGCTGACGCATTTCCAGCGCACGCTCGAAGAGCTCCAGCGCACGCTCGTACTCGCCGGAGTCGTGGTACGACCACGCGAGGTTGTTGAGCAGCGGGCCGCCCCAGTAGGCCGCGTCCGACTCGCGCTCGGCAAGCTCGAGCCCGCGCTGCGTCCACTCCTCCATCGCCTCGCGGCTCGTAACGGCAAGTGCGCACATGTGGGCGGCATCGCCTGCGAGGTAGTACTCGCCGGCTTCAGACGCGCGGGCGAACGCCGACTCGAAGAGCGGAAGCGCTGTTTCGGAGTCCCCACTGGAGCGGTGCATTCGTCCGCGCTCCAGCTCGATGCGAACGCGCGCGGCTGCACTTGAACCGGCAAGCGTTTCCGCCTCATCGAGCTTGCGCGCACACTCCTCGAAGTCATCGCGCAGCCCGCGCACACGCGCGATCTGGGTCAGCACCTCGGCGCGGCCCGCGTCTGACTCCTCCTGCTCGAGCTGCGCGAGCAAGCGTTGCTCGGTCGCGCCGAGTTCGTCGAAATCCCACAGGGGCCGCAGGCGGTCTGCCATGCGGCCCACTGTAAGGATCGACGACTCAGCCCCGCGTGAGCGGCTTGCCGGTCTCGAGCAGGGTCTTGAGCCCGCTGAGGATGAACGGCATGCCGCCGACGACCTGCTCGAACGTCGCCGTCCTGGACTGGAATCCGTCGTGGACGACCGTGAGCTTGCAGACGTCCGGTCCCGCCGTCTCGAGCATCCAGGTGATCCGTGAAGGTGGGTCGGGACGCACGGCGTCGTCCCACTGCGCGTCGAACGTACAGACGAGCTTCTCGAGCGGGATCGACTCGACGACCTCGCCGACGATCGCAGGTTGGTCTCCGATCTTGTAGATGAACGGAGAGCCGGCCTTCCACTCGGACTCGACGGTGCTCGCGAAGTAGTACTCGAGCGTGTACTCCGAGCTCGTGATCGCCTCCCACAACTGCTCGAGCGTCGTGCGGATGAACACGGCAAACACGTGTGACGGCTTCTCCTCGAAGGCCGGCACCGTGCCCTCGCCGGCGGAAGCTGTTTCTGTCGCTGACATGGTTGCTCCTTTTTCGACTTCGGCTTTCAGGCCAAGTAGGGCGTCGCTGGCGCCAGCGGCGAACTTGTGGATCCAACGGTCCTGCAGCTCCCGGATCGGGACGGCGTTCAGGTAGTGCAACTTCGAACGGCCGACCTTGTGGGCGGTGACGAGGCCCGCACCCTCCAGGATGCGCAGGTGCTTCATCACGCCGAAGCGGGACATCTCGAAGCCGCCCTCGATCTCGCCGAGGCTCTGGCCGTCCCGTTCGACGAGCCGGTCGAGGATCTCGCGCCTGGTCGGGTCTGCGAGGGCCTTGAAGACCGCCTCTTCGTCAGGTGCTGCGACATGTGACTCGTTGGTAACGCTTTCCACGGTCGGCACTCTAGTGACCATAGAGTCACATGTCAAGCGCCTCGGGTTACGAGTTGCGATTTCCCCCTTTTGGGGGTAGGCCGTCCGGCCTATTTGCCGAGGTCCTGAGGCACAGGGACGTAGGGGGATAGGGGTGCCGCAGCCCTAGTCCCGGGAAGCTCCGGCTTCCAACGTCCCTGTTGCCCCAACGCAGAAGGGCGGCCTCCCCAGACCGCCCTTCTGCCCTCTCGTTTCAGACGCCGCGCCTCTGGGCCGGGTGGATCTCGGTCAGGCGTCCACCATCGCGTCGATTGCGTCGGCGACTTCGCCCGCGCGGAACGGAACGCCGCGCACGAGGTTGAAGCCGGTCGCGTCGACGAGGAACTCAGCGCGGACCAGCTTCAGCAACTGGCCGAGGTTGATTTCGGGGACGAGAATCTTGTCGTGGCAGCGCAACACCTCGCCGGTGTTGCGCGGGAAGGGGTTGAGATACCGCAGGTGTGCGTGAGCAACCTTCTTGTGGTTCGCGCGCACTCGCCGGACGCCGGCTGCGACCGAGCCGTACGTTCCGCCCCAGCTGAGGACGAGCGTGTCGGCGCCGTCGGGGTCGTCCACCTCGAGCTCGGGGATGTCCCGGGCGATGCCCGCGACCTTCTGTGCGCGCAGTCGCACCATCAAGTCGTGGTTGTCGGGGTCGTAGCTGACGTTTCCGGTGACGTCCTGCTTCTCGAGCCCTCCGATCCGGTGCTCCAGGCCCGGCGTCCCGGGAATCGCCCACGGGCGGGCAAGCGTCTGCCCGTCACGCTTGTACGGCTGGAAGTCCTCGCCGTTCTGCTCGGCGAAGCCGGGGTCGATGGGAGGGATCGCATCGACGTCCGGAAGGAGCCACGGCTCGGAACCGTTCGCAAGGTACGCGTCCGAGAGCAGGAACACCGGTGTGCGGTATTTGACCGCGATCCGCGCGGCCTCGAGCGCGGCGTCGAAGCAGTCGGACGGCGTAGAGGCTGCGATGACCGGCACCGGCGACTCCGAGTTGCGTCCGAACATCACGCCTAGCAGGTCGGCCTGCTCGGGCTTCGTCGGCATGCCGGTGGACGGCCCCGCGCGCTGGATGTCCACAATGATCAGCGGCAGCTCGAGCGTGATCCCGAGGCCGATCGTCTCCTGCTTCAGCACGATGCCGGGGCCGCTCGAGGTGGAGACACCGAGCGAGCCGCCGAAGCTCGCGCCGAGCGCAGCACCAACAGCCGCGATCTCGTCCTCGGCCTGGAACGTGCGGACACCGAAGTTCTTGTGGCGTGCAAGCTCCTCCAGAACAGACGACGCCGGAGTGATGGGGTACGCCCCGAGGAAAAGCGGCAGGCCCGACTTCACCGACGCGGCGATCAGCCCGTACGCGAGCGCCTGGTTGCCGGTGATGTTGCGGTAGAGGCCGGGCTTCAGCGCAGCGGCCTTCACCTCGTACTGCACGGCGAACGACTCGGTCGTCTCGCCGAAGGCGTAACCGGTCTGGAACGCCTTGATGTTCGCCTCGGCGATCTCCGGCCGCTTCGCGAACTTGCGCCGCAGGAACTCGATCGTCCCTTCGGTCGGGCGTCCGTACAGCCACGACATCAGTCCGAGGGCGAACATGTTCTTCGAGCGCTCGGCCTCGCGCTTCGTGATCCCCTCGATCTCCTTCAGCGCCTCGATCGTCATCGTGGTCAGGGGAACCGCGTGGACGTCGTAGGCGTCGAGCGAGCTGTCCTCGAGCGGATTGCCGTCGTAGCCGGCCTTCTGGAGGTTGCGATCGGTGAAGGCGTCCTTGTCCACCACGAGGATCCCGCTCGGGGGCAGATCATTGAGGTTCGTCTTCAGGGCGGCGGGGTTCATCGCAACGAGCACGTTCGGCTGATCGCCCGGGGTGAGGATGTCGTGGTCGGCGAAGTGGAGCTGGAAGCCGGAGACCCCAGGGAGGGAGCCCGCAGGGGCGCGGATCTCGGCCGGGAAATCCGGGTAGGTCGCGAGGTCGTTCCCGATCAGCGCCGTCTCGGAGGTGAAGCGCCCGCCCGTAAGCTGCATCCCGTCGCCGGAGTCCCCGGCGAACCGGATGACGACGGACTCGAGCTGCTCGATGGGCTTCGAGGCCACGTCTTAGTTGTAGCGCAAGCGCCCGGCTCGGACCGACCGGGTTGCTGGCTTGACCTGTCACAGGCAAGGGCGTAGGTTCGCCGGGCGCCGCGATGGCCCGTCGCGAGCCTCTCCTTCTGGGGGCAGCGGAGCGACTCCCGTGGGTCGCCTGCCGGCGTAGGTCGGTGAATCGACTCAGGAGGGAGAGCATGAGCGACACACCCACGTCGGACGAGGGGCGGCGTTTCGACCGCAAGAAGTTCATCGGACTGAGCGCGGCCGCGGCCGCGACTCCGATGGTCGCCGGGGCCGTCGCGCGCCGAGCCTCGGCGGCGCCCGCAGCTCAGCTGGAAGAGGCCACCATCGCGCAGCTCCAGGCGGAGATGACCACCGGGGGACTAACTGCTCACGCGCTCGTCCAGATGTATCTCACACGGATCGATGCGATCGACCGCCGCGGCGGGCTGAACTCCATGCTCGAGCTGAATCCCGACGCCCAATCGATCGCGAAGGAACTCGATGCGGAGCGCAAGGCCGGTCGCGTGCGTGGGCCATTGCACGGCATTCCCATCACGCTCAAGGGAAACATCGACACGGGCGACAAGATGCAGACGACGGCAGGATCACTCGCTCTCGTCGGTGCCCCTGCCGCGCAGGACGCCACCGTGGCCAAGAAGCTGCGGGACGCAGGCGCGATCATCCTCGGCAAGACAAATCTCAGCGAGTGGGCGAACTTCCGCTCGTTCCACTCGTCGAGCGGTTGGTCGGGCCAGGGGCGCCAGACCAACAACCCGTACGTCCTGGATCGGAACCCGTGCGGCTCGAGCTCAGGCTCGGCCGCGGCGGTGTCCGCAAACCTCTGCGCCGCGGGCCTCGGCACCGAGACCGACGGATCGATCGTCTGCCCTGCGAACGCGAACGGGACGGTCGGCATCAAGCCGACGGTCGGGCTCACGAGCCGGGCCGGCGTGGTTCCGATCTCGCACACTCAGGACACCGTCGGCCCGCACGCGCGTACCGTCGCCGACGCGGCCGCCATCCTCACCGCAATCGTGAGTCGCACGGCCGACCCGCGCGACTCCGCCACCGCGGGATCGCCCACAGGAGGAGCACGTCCTACCGTGCCGGCGAACTACACGCAGTTCGTGGATCCCAACGGGCTCAGAGGCGCGAGGATCGGCGCCCTGCACGGCCCGGTGCTCACGGGCTACAGCGAAGAGACGGACGGCGTGTATGCCGAGGCGTTGCAGGCAATGCGTGCTGCCGGGGCAACGGTCGTCGACGTCGAACTGCCGCATCTGGACGAAATCCTGGCCAGCTCGGCGGAGATCATCGTGCTCGTCTTCGAGTTCAAGCGCGACCTCAATGCCTACCTCGCGACTCGCACCGGAGTTCCGATCCGCACGCTCGCGGACGCCATCGCGTTCAACAATGCGCACGCCGACACCGAGCTGAAGTGGTTCGGTCAGGAGCTGTTCGAGCTCGCCGAGGCCGACCCCTTCGCTGCGGATTACGCGGCGGCACTCGTCGAAGACCGCAGCCTTGGCACCCGCGCGATCGACGAGGGCCTCGCGTTGATGGGAGGGCTCGACGCGCTCGTCGCTCCGACGGATGGACCGTGCTGGACGACGGATCTCGTCAACGGGGATCTGTTCCTGGGCGCGAGTTCCTTTCCGTGCGCGATGGCCGGCTATCCGATCATCAACGTCCCGGCGGGAAACGCCTTCGGGCTCCCGCTCGGGATCAGCTTCATGGCCTCGGCCTTCAGCGAGCCGAAACTGATCAAGCTCGCGTCGGGCTTCGAGGCTGCGAAGAAGGGGAGGCTCGTGCCGCAGTTCCTCACCTCGCTGCCGAAGGACGTCCCGGCCCGGCGTGGCAGCAGCAAGTCCAAGGGGCTGCCTAGCCGCAAGCTCCCAGCGGTGTCGCACCTGTAGCAGCGTCGAAGGGCGCCGGTCTTCGGGCCGGCGCCCTTAGCGCTCGGCGTCGAACTCGAGACCCGCGGCGGCGAAGCTGTACAGCAGGAAGTACGCGAAGGTGAGCGCGAAGGTGAACAGGAGCGTGACGGCGATCGCCTCCTGGTAGGCGAACGGATCGAGGGCGACGGCACGCACGATCCGTGGGAGCACGCTGGGATCGACGAGCGCGTCCCAGCTGTTCAGTCGCAGGAACCGTCCGAGGTAGATGCCGAGCGAGCCGAGGCCGATCGCGGAGACCGCAAAGATCCAACCGGCGAGCGCTCCGCGCCACTGACGCACGACCGTCTGCATCAGATAGAGCGAGGCGAACCCCAGCAGCACGCCCATCCAGGCGAAGGCGGCGTATGTGACGGCGTCGTACCAGAAGGGGGCCAAATTGTCCCGCTCGAGGTGCACAAAGTCCGTCGCGACGTACGGCGCGTTCGGGAAGAACAGCAACCACAGGGAACCGAGCAGCAGGACCGAAATCCCCATCCCGTGCCGGCGCCAGCGGTCGTACACGACCACCGCCAGCACGAACGGGATCCACGCCAGGAAGAGGTTCAGGATCAGGTTGGGGAAGTACGCGCCGCCGGTCTGGTGAGCGCGAACGAGCACGAGCGCGGCGCAGAACAGCGACCCGGCAAAGAGCCCGAGGATCGTGACGAGCCGGCGACGGCTGGAGCGCATTTCCCGACTCAGTGTAGGGATTCGATCTCGGCCCAGCTACGGCCGATCACTCTGCTTCGGCCAGCAGCTTCCGCAGGTCGAGCGGCTCCGAGATCATCTGGAGGCTCTTGCCATCCGCGGCGCGCGGCCACTCCGTCTCGGGACGGTCCCGGTAGAGCTCGATCCCGTTGTCATCCGGATCGCGAAGGTAGATCGCCTCGCTGACGCCGTGGTCGGTGGCGCCGCTCAGCGGGATACCTGCCTCGACCACGGCCTTCAGCGCGTTCGCCAGCGCCGTCCGGTCCGGATAACGGATCGCGACGTGGTACAGCCCTGTGGTATTCGGCGGCGGCGGCGAGCCTCCCTTCGACTCCCAGGTATTCAGGCCGATGTGATGGTGGTAGCCGCCGGCGGAGATGAACGCGGCCTGGTCGCCGAGCTGCTGCATGACGTCGAAGCCCAGAACATCCCGATAGAAGTCGAGCGCGCGCTCGAGGTCGCTCACCTTCAAGTGGACGTGACCGATGTCTACACGCGGGTCAATCGCCATCTGCCGCCAACCGTACCGGCGCCAGCGCGATCCCGGCCAGTGCCCAGAGGGTGTACGCCATCCATGGGTCGCCGATCACGTCCGTCTGCACGGCGAGGACGAGCGCGGCGGCGAAGGCGGCCGCGATCCCGATTGCAGCCCACCAGCGCGTGCGGCGCGCCGTTCGCACGAGCCCGGCGAGGATCGCCAGCCCCCAGGCCGTCCAGATGAGGGACCCGAGCAGGCCGGTCTCGACCCCGATCTCCGTGTAGTTGGACTCGCCGGCCTTGATCTCGGTGTCGGTGCGCGACGCAGTCTGTCCCGCGTTGCCGAGGCCGTATCCCTGCGGATGGTGCACGACCGTGCGTACCCCCTCGCGGAGGCTGATCCAGTGGCTGCGGATCGATGGCTCGTTGATGCTGCCGGCGCTCCCGCTCGCACCGGGCTTCTGCTTGGCGATGTTGCGCTGCTGGACGAGATCCTGCTGCGTCCACTCGCCTTGCGGCGCGATGTGCGGAAAGACGTGCACCCACGCCGCACTGACGGCAAGCGTCGCGACAGCGACGGCGACCGGCCACCAGCGCCGCGCGACGAACGCCAGCACCACGAAGCCCGCCGCGAGTGCCAGCAGCGACGAACGGGAGAAGGTGAACAGGAGCGCGACAACGACGACGAGCGCGCACAGCGCTGCGAGCAAGCGCATACGCCGCCACAACGCTGCGCCGAGCAGCAGCGCGACGACGAACATGTACGCGCTCGCGAGCGGCCCGAGGAAGACGGAGACGAGCCGCCGCAGGAAGTGATCCTCGGAGCCCGTGTTGTAGATGAAGTTCTCCGGCAAGCCGCCCGTGCCCTGATAGTCGTAACCCAGATGCTTATGGAAGTAGTCGACGACCGCCGAGTCACGCCACCACGAGATCGGGATGAAGAACACGTCGACGAGCCCGAGCGCCGCCACAATCGCCGCCGCGCCGATGAGCGTCCACACGAGCCGTACCAGCTCTGCCGCGCTGACGATCAGCGAGCGGCCGAGGAAGTACGCCGCGACCGGAACGAGGTCGTGCTTCAGCGCGAGCCCGACCGCCTCGCGGTCAGCGGAGCCGCCGAGCCAGTCCTGTGGGATCACCGCGTAGAGGCAGACGAGCAGTGCAAACGCAACCGCGAGCACGTCCGTGACGTGAACGTCGAACGGCAGGCGCCGCGCGCGCAGCACCTCCACTGCCACGCGCGCGAGCGCGACCGCAAGGAGAATCTCCTTCCAGGCCTGAATGGCGGTCAGGGCGCCCCCGCGAACCCCCGCGCCGTACAGCGCGGCCATGACCGCGTTGTGCGCGGCCAGGCCGACGACCCACGCGTACAGCGCGAGAACCGGCTTTCGCCACACGAGGACCACGCCGGGCACCAGCAGGAGCCCGTAGACCGCGAGCGCGAGCCCCGAAGCCATCAGGCGAGAGTAAACCGGGCCGAGGCGCGGCAGCGCCCCGCCCCTATGTGGAAGCGTTTAGCTACCCCACGGATACATGCCGCACCCTCCTTCCACCAAAGATCCGCAGATCGAGGGGCTTATGTTGTCACGAGGAAGCGCCGATTGACTATTTGACTTATGTCCGAGCCCATTTCATAGTGCCTGTCAGCGTGTCCGAGGGCAGTACGAGAGAAGGCGTAGGCGCGCGCCTCAAGCGGCTCCGCTTGCAGCGCGGGTACTCACAGCGCGATCTGTCATCGCCGGGGGTCTCGTACGCCTACATCTCGCGGATCGAGGCCGGAGCCCGGACGCCGTCTGTCAAGGCCCTGCGCAAGCTGGCGCAGAAGCTGGGCGTGTCCGTCGAGTATCTCGAGACCGGCCGCGACATCCGTGACGTCGACGACCGGGAGCTTCGGCTCGCGGACGCCGAGCTCGACCTGCGGCTGGGCAACGACGCCGCGGGGGCGGTGCAAAAGCTCTCCGCGGTCCTCAAGGAGGCTGAGGCGGCCGGCGACGGCGATTCCGCGCTGCGTGCGCGGATCACCCTCGGCCTCGCGGCGGCGCAAAGCGGCAACCATCTGGAGGCTGTCGAGCGGCTCGAAGCTGCGGTCGCCGACGAGCGCGTGCCCGACCCACACCTGCGGCCGGACCTCTACACCACGCTGGGTCAGTCGTACGCCGCACTCGGTGCGCCAGAGCGGGCGGTCCGGCTGTTCGAACGATGTTTCGAGGACGTCAGCAAGGCTGTTCCGGACGATGCCGCCGCTCACATTCGCTATGCGACATTCCTCAGCTATGCGTTGACGGACAGCGGCGACTACGAACGCGCCGCCACCGTCGTCCGCGACGCACTCTCCCGCGCGGACGACCAGACGGATCCATACACACGCGTCCGTCTGTACTGGTCGCTTGCACGACTGCACGCAATGGAAGGAAGGTCGGCCGAAGCGCTCGACTACATCCGCAGCGCGATCGCGCTCCTGAAGGCGACCGACGACAACCTCACTCTCGCACGCGCGTACCTGCTCGCGGCCGGCGTCGAGTTGAGAAACCGCTCGGTCGACGACGCGCGTTCCAACCTCGTGCTGGCCGAGCGCCTCCTCGGCACGACTCCGGAACGCATGGACTTGGGAATGCTGCGCATCGGCCAGTCGCGACTCGCCGAGCTCGAAGGCGACGGCGACAAGGCAGTGGAACACGCACGCGACTCGCTCGCACTCCTCGGGGATTTTCATGGAGACACGCAGGGCGCGGCGGTTCACGCATTGGCGAAGGGCCTCGCACTCAAGGGCGACACGACCGGGGCCGACGACTCCTTCCGCCGCGCTGTCGACCTGCTCACCGTGCACGGCCGCCGCGTCGACGCCGGCGAGGCTGCGCTCGAATGGGCGAACTTGCTGAAAGAACAGGGGCGCGACGAGGAAGCGGAGCCGATCCTCCGCCGCGCGTACGATCTCGGCGTGGACGCCGAGGCCGCAGCACACCGCAAAAGTTGACCTTCGAGCGGGTCGTTCGTCCCGCCGGCCCCTACACGCTCGCGCTTTGCACCAAGCACGCGAGCGATGCAACGCGCCACCTCCGTGACGGGACTCTGACGACAACGCTTCGCGTCGGCAGCCGCGTCGAGGTCGGCTCGGCTCGGCAGACCGTGGACGGCCGCATCGTGCTCCGCGCCGAAAGCGAGGAAGGGTTCGAGCGGCTGCGATTTCTCCTCGCGGTAGATGCGGACCACACGGAGTTCCTGCGCCGTTTTTCGCACGACCCCCTGATCGGCGCGACCGTACTGCAGTTCCAGGGCATGCGCCAGCTGCGCCTGCCGACGGTCGCGCAAACCCTGCTGCGAGCATTCTGCGGCCAGCTGATCGAGTCGCGTCGTGCACGCCAGCTCGAGTGCACCATCGTGCGCGCGGTCGAGCCTCGGGTCGACGGTACGGATCTGCATGCACCGCCAACCTGCAGGTCGCTCGGCGACGTGGCGCCGGTGCGCCTGCGTCAGCTCGGCTTGCACGCACGTCGGGCAGCCGCGCTCGTCCGCATCTGTCGTTCGGTCGAGCTCGAGCGCCTGCACGACCTGCCGACGGCAAAAGCCGCCAATTTCATCGAGCGGGAGCGCGGACTCGGCCCGTGGTCGGCAGGCGTGATTTGCATGGAAGGACTGGGACGCCACGAGCGCGGGCTCGTCGGCGACCTCAGCCTCGTGAAGCTGATGTCCAGGCTGCGCGGTCGCTGGGTCGAGGGCCACGAGACCGCAGAGCTGCTGGAGCCCTACGGCGAATGGGCCGGCCTCGCGGGCCTCTACCTCGCGATGGGCTTCAAGCACGGCCTGGTTCCGCTGCCCGCCGCCGCCGCCGCCTGAAGATCCCGCACAAGTAACACTCTGTTACTTGTCCTGTCTTACGGACGGAGTGTCGGCAGAGGAACGCCGGCCAGGTGGTCCAGGACCGCCTCCGGTGGTCGCACTCGGAACATCACGTCCACTAAGACGCTCAGCGTCGTCTGCTGACGTCTTCTGATCTTCAGGCGCCGCGACTCGTGGAGGATGACCCGAACGCGTTCGTAGCTCGGACGCTGCAGACCCAGCCGCTCGGCTTCTGCGCCGACACGGCGGTTGATCTCGGCGAGTGGAAGGTCCGGGTCGTCCAGCTCGACGAGCGCCTCGAGCAAGCGTGGCGGGATTCGCGGGGCAAACGAGGGCATGAACCAATGCTGGCTGCGAAACACGCGCAAGCGCGTGACCAAAGCCAAGTAACACTGTGTTACTTGCACCTAGACTGAGGCATGGCGGCGAATCGGCGCATCGCAATCCTCGGGGCCGGGAAGATCGGTGAATCCTTGCTCGCCGGGCTGTTGAGCTCGGGCTGGCGCAAGCCGGCGGACATCATCGTCACGGGGCGCCGCGAGGAGCGGCTCGCGGAGCTCAAGGAGCGGCACGGTGTTCAGGGAACGCTCTCCAACGAGGAGGCCGTTGCCGATGCGAGCTTGATCGTCATCGCCGTCAAGCCGCAGGACTTCGACGTCCTGCTCGGCGAGATCGGCGGCCTGCTGACCCCGGAGCAGATTGTGCTCTCCATCGCCGCAGCGATCCCGACCGCACAGATCGAGGCGCGCCTCACCCCGGGCGTCCCCGTCGTCCGCGCGATGCCGAACGCGCCCGCGCTCGTGCACGAGGGAATCGCGGGCGTGTGCGCCGGAGCGCACGCCGGCGACGAGCATCTCGACCTGGCCGAAGAGGTGCTCAAGCATCTCGGCGCCGTCGCGCGCGTGCCGGAGCTCTACATGGACGCCGTCACGGCCGTGTCCGGCTCGGGCCCGGCGTACTTCGCGCTGCTCGCCGAGGCGATGATCGAGGCGGGCATCCTGCTCGGACTCGGGCGCGAGACGTCCACCCAGCTCGTCGTCCAGACGATGCTCGGCACGGGGAAGCTGCTCCGCGACGAGAAGATGCACCCGGTCGAGCTACGCGAGTCGGTCACGTCGCCGGGCGGCACGACGACTCGCGCGATCCGCGAGCTGGAACAGGCAGGCGTGCGCGCCGCCTTCCTCAACGCGATTCAGGCGGCGATGGAAAGGTCGCGGGAGCTCGCTGCGGGCGAGCAGTGAGCGACGTCGAGCTCGTCGTCGTCGATGACGAGCAGGAGGCGGCTGCCGCTGCCGCAGAGCTCCTCGCGCGCGCCGCGCGCGAAGGCGGCAACGTCGTGCTCACCGGCGGGCACACACCCGAGGAGGCATACAGGGAAGCCGCGAAGCTCGAGCCCGATTGGAGCAAGGTCGAGCTCTGGTGGAGTGACGAACGCTGCGTCCCACCGGACCACGAGCTATCGAACTACGCGATGGCGAAGCGTGCGCTGCTCGATCGGCTCGAACGTGCACCGGCCGCGGTCCATCGCATCAGGGGAGAGCTCGGCAAGAAGGCGGCCGCTGCGGACTACGACCGCGAAGTCGACGACCACCCGCTGGACCTGCTGCTGCTCGGCATCGGGCCGGACGGACACGTCGCGTCCCTCTTCCCGAACGCGCCGACCCTCCAGGCGCGCGACCGCGTCGTTCCCGCCGAGGCCGGGCTCGAGCCGTTCGTCGACCGCGTCAGCATGACCCTCCCCACGCTGCAGGCCGGCCGCAGGATCCTCTTCCTCGTCACCGGTCAATCGAAGGCGGACGCAGCACGCCGTGCCTTTGCCGAGGAACCCAGCCCCGAGACGCCAGCGAGCCTCGTTCGAGCCCGGAGCGGAACCACCACCGCAATCCTCGATCGCGCTGCAGCAGCCAAGCTCCAGGCTTGACAGGGCTCTCTCTATATGTAGAACTGGGCACGGCAGACTGAAGGGCGGGGTGGGTTGCAAGAGACGCTGGTACTCGACAAGCCTGAACAGCTGAAGGCACTCGGGCACCCGCTACGGGTGCGCGTTCTGGAGATGCTGGGCCAGGACAGTGAGTGGCAGCTGACGAACCGAGAGCTCGCGCAGCGGCTCGGAGTGGATCCGGGCCACCTGCATTTCCACGTCCGGATGCTTCTGAAGGCAGGACTGATCGAGCTCGCGGACGAAAACGGGCGCGGACGCGAAAAGCCGTACCGCGCCGTCGCCAAGGTGTTCCGCGTTGCGCCGGAGCTGCTCGCAGCCGGGGGGGCGAGCGATCTGCAGGCCGCGATGCTCGACCAGGTGCAGCGTGCGCACTCGCTCTATTCGGCGGACGGCAAATTCCGGGGCGCGCAGCTCGAGGTGAAGCTGTCAGTCGAGCGCGCGACCGAGCTGATGGCGTCGTTCCTCGGAGCGGCACGCGAGCTCGAGGACGAGAACGCGGACAAGGTCGTGATCACGATGTTCGCGCACCCGCCCGCGCAGGGCGACTAAGCCGGAAGCAGCTCGGAGCTGAGCTTCGCAGCCATGCTGCGCCGCGCCGCGAGCGCCTGCAAGACGATCACCGTGTCGGCGACAGGAATGTCCTCGAGATATTCGTCCCGCCTCTCGAACGACTGCAGCACCCGCTCGACTGCCCCGGCGTAACCGATCGGATCCTCCGCCGCGATGAATGCGAGCGCATCCCCCACCGGAGCGGGAAAGGCGTCGTCCGTGCGCAGCCCGTCGGCGAGCACTCGCGCCTCGTCGTTGCGTCCGAGCACGAGCAGAGCGAGCGTGGCCGCGTACCGCCCGGTCGGCGAGTCCGCCTCCGCCGCGCCCCGCTCGAGCGTCCAGCGCGACTCCGCCTCCGCTCCCGGCCAGTCGTTGGAGAGCAGGCGCGCCTTGATCATGCCGATCGGTCTCCCCCAGCTCCCGGGCGGCGCGAGCGGAAAGCTCTCGCGGTAGCGCGCGACGGCCCGGTCGAACCATTCACGCGCCGCCGCCGTATCTCCGGCCATGAGGTACGCGAGACCGGCGCCGCCCGCGGCGTTCCCCATGCGGGTCAGCTGGCGCTGGCGGGCGTCCTGATCCGCCGCGTCCGGCAGCCGTCCCTTGCCGTCCCGGTACCGTTCTTCCTCGCGTGCGGCGTGAGCTCCCCAGTCCGGCACAGTCCAACCTTATGAAAACGTCCTTCTACGACCTCGACCTGCTGACCTCGCCAGGACGCGTCTTCACTCCACGCCCCGCCACGGAGAGACTCGTCGCCGCCGCACTCGAGCGCATCGACGGGAAGCCCTTGCGCGTCGCCGATGTCGGTACAGGCGGCGGCGCGGTCGCCGTCGCGCTCGCGGTCAACCGCCCGACGGTCGAGGTCTGGGCGACCGACACGAGCGAGGACGCAGTCGAGCTCGCTCGGGCCAACGCGGAGCGGTACGGCGTCGCCGACCGGGTGCACGTGCTGCGCGGCGATCTGCTGGAGCCGATCGAGGCCCCCGTCGACCTCGTGGTCGCCAACCTCCCGTACCTCCCCGAGCACGAGCATGACGAGCGGTACGACGACGAGCCGCCGGAAGCGGTCTACGCGCCCGGCGACGGGCTCGATCCCTACCGCCGCCTGCTCAACGCGTGCCGTGAGGGAAAGCTCGTGTCACCGGGAGGCACGGTGCTGATCCAGTTCCACGGCGAGTCGCTCGCCGCGGACTGCTGGCAGCTCGAGGATCTACGCGCCCAGCTCGAAAGCGCTGCGTAGTATCGCCAGAGTGGAACGTCGGGAGGTCGTGTTCGTCGACGGCGTCCGCACGGCATTCGGCCGCGCGGGCCCGAAGGGGATCTTCTGGCAGACGCGCGCCGACGACATGGCGGTCAAGGTGGTCCGCGAGCTGTTGCGCCGCAATCCGGAGATTGCCCCGGAGCGGATCGGTGACGTCATCTTCGCCGCCACCGCGCAGGTCGGCGACCAGGGCCTGACCCTCGGCCGAGATGTCGGGCTGCTCGCGGGCATCCCACAATCGGTGCCCGGCTTCGCGCTCGACCGCATGTGCGCCGGCGCTCTCACCGCGGTCACCGCGGGTGCAGGCGAGATCGCGCTCGGGGCGGCCGACGTGGTGCTCGCGGGCGGCGTCGAGCACATGGGCCATCACCCGATGGCGGAGGAGGTCGACTTCAACCCGCGCTTCGTCTCGGAGCGGATCGTCGACACCTCTGCGGTGAACATGGGTGCGACCGCCGAGAACCTGCACGACAGGTTCCCGCAGATCACGAAGGAGGACGCGGACGCATTTGCGGTTCGCTCGCAGCGGCGCGCCGCGGAGGCGTGGGCCAACGGCGTCATGCGCGAGACCGTCGTCCCGATGACGGTCTTCACGGACGAGGGCTGGAAGGTCGCCGACCACGACGAGTTCCTCCGGGCGGACACGACGATCGAAGGGCTGGCCGACCTACGCACGCCCTTCCGGGCAGGCGGGCGTGTCACCGCCGGCAACTCCGCAGGCCTGACGGACGGCGCGACGGCTTGTTTCCTCGCTGCCGAGGAGGTGGCCGGGGAGCTCGGGCTCGAACCGAAGATGCGGCTCGTCGCATTCGCATTCGCAGGCGTCGAGCCGGAGCTCATGGGGATCGGGCCGATCCCCGCGACGAAGCGAGTGCTCGAGCAGACGGGCCTCACGCTGGACGACATCGGTCTCTTCGAGCTGAACGAGCCGTTCGCCGTCCAGGTGCTGAGCTGGTGCGACGGCATGGGCGTCGATCCCGCGGACCCGCGCCTGAACCCGTACGGCGGCGCAATCGCATGCGGTCATCCTCTCGCCGCCACCGGGGTGCGGCTGATGGCGCAGCTCGCGTACGGGTTCCGCGAGAAGCCAGAGGTGCGCTACGGGCTGACCGCGCTGTGCATAGGGATGGGGATGGGCGCGGCTTTGCTTTGGGAGAGCCTTGGCGCCCGTCACTGAGTTCAAGCTCGCGCGCACCGGCGACGTTGCGCTCGTGACGATCGACAACGGCGAGGACTGGACGAAGCCGACGTTCTTCGGCGAGCAGGCGCTGGCGTCGCTCGAGCGTTTGCTCGGCCAGCTCGAGAGTGGGGACTTCAGCGCTGCGTTGATCACTGGCAAGCCGTTCTTCTTCGCCGCGGGCGCCGACATCACCGAGTTCCCGGACATCACGCGCGACCGCGCGGTCGAAGGCGCGCGCGCGGGGCACGAGCTGTTCGGCCGTCTGCGGGCGCTTCCGTTCCCGACCGTGGCGGCGATCAACGGCGCATGCCTCGGCGGCGGTGTCGAGCTCGCGTTGCACTGCAGCGCGCGCACGATCTCCACCGGTGTCCGGCACTTCGCGTTCCCCGAGGTCTTCCTGGGTCTGTTCCCCGCGTGGGGCGGAACGCAGTTGCTGCCGCGACTCGTCGGGCCGGAGACGGCGATCAAGGTCATCGTCTCGAACCCGCTCCGGCAGAACCGAATGCTCACCGGCGCGCAAGTCGCGGAGCTCGGTATCGCCGACCAGCTGTTCGAGCCGGCGGAGTTCGTGGACGAGTCGCTCGCGTTCGCTCGTAGCCTCGCGGGGCAGCCGCCCGAACGAGTGGAGCCGGACTGGTCCGAAGCCGAGACGATCTTCCGTCGCGCGCGCACGAACGTCGACGACACCGTTCACGGCGCGGCACCCGCTCCATACGCAGCGCTCGACCTGATCGAAGGGGCTCACGAGTGGACGGTGGAGGAGGGCTACCGCCGCGAGCAGGAGGCGATCGGCGAGCTCCTGCCGGGCCCGCAGGCACAGGCGTCGCTCTATGCCTTCCACCTCGTCGAGCAGCGCGCGAAGAAGCATCCGTCGCGGCCGTCCGCCACTCCCGTCGAGGTCCGCAAGGTCGGCATAGTCGGCGCCGGGCTGATGGCGCGGCAGATCGCGATGCTGTTCCTGCGTCGGCTCGAGGTTCCGATCGTGATCCGCGACGTGAAACAGGAGATCGTGGACGAGGCGCTCGCGGACATCCGCGCCGAGATCGACCGCCAGGTCGCGAAGGGACGCTATGAGGAAGGCAAGGGCCGTTTCCTCGCGTCACTCGTGTCCGGCAGCGCCGGCTACGAAGAGTTCGCCGACTGCGACCTCGTGCTCGAGGCGGTGTTCGAGGAGCTCGGGGTCAAGAAGCAAGTGTTCGCGGAGCTCGAGGAGGTCGTGCGCGACGAGTGCGTTCTCGCCACCAACACCTCGGCGCTCTCCGTCACCGACATGGCTTCGGATCTGCGCCGCCCCGGGCGCGTGGCCGGAATGCACTTCTTCAATCCCGTCGCGCTGATGCCGCTCCTCGAGGTCGTGCGAGCCGCGGACACCGACGAGGTCGTGCTCGCAACGGTCTGGAGCGTCGGGGAGCGGCTGAGCAAGCGGCCGATCCTGGTCAACGACGCGCCGGGCTTCGTGGTCAATCGCGTGCTGACGCGGATGACGCGCGTGATCATGGATGCGGTCGAGCACGGCACACCCGTGGAGGACGTCGACGAGGCCGTGATGTCGCTCGGCATGCCGATGGCGCCGTCGGTGCTGTTGCAGATGGTCGGCCCGCGAGTGGCGAACCACGTGCTCGAGCGAATGAACGATGCGTTCCCTGATCGCTTCCCGCTGTCGCCGGCGCTCGCCGCGATCGCGGACGGCGGGGAGCCAGTGGTGGTCGAAAACGCACCGCGCACGCGCGAGCAGATCGTCGAAGACGTCCTGGAAGCCGTCGCGGACGAGATCCATCTGTTGCTGGAAGAGGGCGTAGTCACGGAGGCGGCAGACGTGGACACCGGCCTCCTGCTCGGAGCAGGCTGGCCCTTCTTCCTCGGCGGCATCACAAAGCATCTCGACCAGATCGGCCTGTCGGAGCGCCGCTTTGGCCACGCGTTCAGCGAACGTCAGGCCGCAGCCGCGCCCGCCTGACCCAAACCTGGGGTCAGACCCCAAGACTGGTCCGAAGCGTGCAAAACGCCTGCAAGACCGAGAGGTGACCCGGGTGCCGGACATGTCCGCTGGACATGGCGCCGTTAGGCTTGGCCCGATGGCACACGATGACTGGCGCATCAGGATCGAGCTCCCGGACGAGGAAGGCGCGCGCGGTTTACTCGAACGGCTCGGCCTCGCGCGCAGTGATGCGGACGACCTGGCGGCCGAATTGCGCGCGCACCGGCTGGCTGTCTCGCAGGACGGCGAGACCGTCTTCGTCTACGCGTCCACCGGGATGCAGGCGGAGCAGGCAAGCCGCATCGTGGAGCAGGAGCTCACGGACGAAGGGCTGGCGCCCTCACGGTTCATCACAGAGCGGTGGCTCGCCGACGAGGACCGCTGGGACGACGAGCCCGACCAGCCGGACGTCGAGGAGGAGCTGCTCGAGCGCGGGTACGCGCCGTGGGAGGTCCGGGTCGAGACGAAGACACGGGGCGAGGCCGACGAGCTCGCAGAGCAACTCAGGGACGAAGGCTATGACGTCTCCCGGACCTTTACGTACGTCATCGCCGGCACGGCGAGCCGGGAGCAGGCCGTCGAGCTGGCCCGCCGCGTCCACGGCCAGGTCGAGCCCGGCGGGGAGCTGGTCTACGAGGTTCGGCCCCAGAACCCATTTGCCGTCTTCGGGGGACTCGGCGGGTAGCCGCACGACCGATATACTGAGAGGCACGACCGCCGCCTAGGGGATTCGCGGGGTCGTCCTTTCTTGACAGTTGCAGCGCTTGTGGCGCTGCGTTCATGCAGAACATCACCAAGCAGCCGACCAACTCGTCGGAGGCGACGGACGGCCTTTCGGCCGACGCCCTCCGAGCGGAAGCCTGGGCGGGCGAGCCCTTCCTGCGGGAGGGCGAGGAGCCCGCCAGAGTGCTCGCGCCCGGCACCTCGCGCCGGCGAGCGCTCGACGACGCCCTCGCCGAGATCGAGGGAGGACAGCGCACGCCCACGCCCGACTGGAAGGTGCGTTACGGCCTGATGCTCGGGCTCGAGCGAGTCCTCGCCGAGGAGAAACCACACCTGGCCTCCGGCACGGAGTTGCGCCGCCACCAGGTCGACGCGCTCGCAGGGATGCTCACCGAGCTGATTGCGGCGAACGAACGCACGGCGGAAGAGCTCCAGAACGGCAACGGCAACGGCACCGAGCCGGTCGAGGAGGAAGAGGACGAGCCTGCGGAGGACTCGACCGAGGACGTGCTCGACGACGAGGACGATGCATACACGGGACCGGACCCGGGTGCGGCACGCCGCTACCGGTTCCGCCACCCCACCGCGTCGGGGAAGACGATCGCAGCGGCCGGCTTCGTCGAGGCGGCGCGCACGCTCGGCGTCCTGATCCTCACGCACCGCCGCCTGCTCGTCTCACAGTTCCAGCGTGACCTCACCGACGAGGGCTACGGCGACCGGTTCTCGCCCGCGATCGAGCGCGGCAAGGAGCCGCTGCGGGGCGGCAACCCGTTGACGATCCAGACGTACGCGTGGTTCGCACGCCACCAGGCGTCCATCTCGCGCGAGGCGTACCAGCTCGTCATCTGCGACGAGGCGCACACCGCGCTCGGCGAGAAGACGAGTGCCGCGATCCGCTCGTTCCCGGAGCCTGTCTACATCGGCATGACGGCGACCGAGCAGTTGATCGCGAAGCAGGTCTCGGACGTCTTTCCGGCCTCGGTCGACGACCTGCCGCTTCAGGACGCCGCGCGCCGCGGGCTCATCGCACCCCTGCGCGATCTTCGCGTCCCGCCCGTCACGGCGATCAACCAGGTGCCGATCGTCGGCGGGGACTTCGACCAGGAGATTCTGGCGAAGACGCTCGACCACCAGGCCTTGAACCAGGCCGCCGCGTCGCTCTATCGCGACCGCTTCGACAACACCCCGGGGATCGTGTACGCGGCTGGAGTCGACCACGCGTACAACCTGGCGAAGGAATTCCGTGCGGCCGGCCTCAAGGCAGAGGCGGTCTCCGGCCGCACTCCCCCGGTGCGGCTGGCCGAGACACTCGCTGCCTACGAGCGCGGCGAGATCAACGTCCTCATCAACGCCATGCTGCTCGCCGAGGGGTGGAACTCACCGCGGGCAACGGTTTGCATGCACCTCGCGCCCACGGCGTCACGCCGTGTGTACCAGCAGCGCATCGGGCGCATCATGCGGACGCACCCTCGCAAGGAGGCGGGAATCGTCGTCGATTTCGTCCCGAAGGCGGCCACTCACAACGAGCGCGTCGTCTCGCTGCACTCGCTCCTCGACGCGGACTTCTACCGCGAAGGCGCGCGCGTGACGCCTGCGCCGCGGCGCCGGGTCCAGCGGCGTGCACGGAGGAAGTTGACGCCGGCGCCCTGGCTGGTGCCGGTCACGCCGGACGTGCGCCGTCGCCTCGCGGTCATCACGCGGGAGTGGCAGCGCATCGACCCGAAGTACCTGGACGAGGACGAGCAGCGCTACTGGGCCACGATCGCCGGCCGGCAGATCCGCTTCGACGAACGCGCAGCTTTCGTAGAGAAGCTGACCGCGCGCGGCGCGTCGAAAGCGTGTCTGGAGCAGTTCCTCGCGACGTGCGCGGCTGAGAATCCCAACCGCAGGCTGCGCATCATCGCGCTGTCGGACCGTGTCTCGATGACGGTCGAGCGCGCGGACTTCGACGACCTGGTCACGCTCGTGACCCAGGCGCCGACGTGGGAGAAGGACCGCATGGGCGGCGTGCGTATCCTGCTGCGGGCTATCGCAGAAGGAAAGGCCGACGCACCGGAGCAGATCCTCGCCCGCTGGACGTGGCGACTGGCGCGGGCCTCGCGCAAGATGCAGGATCGCCGGGCGAGCGCAGAGTTCCCGGAGGCGAAGCGGCTCCTCGGGGCGCTTGCGAACTCGCGCGGGCACCGGCACGAGGAGAACTCGGCGAAGCTCGTCAACGCGGCACTCGAGTTGCCCGTGCCGGTCGGAGCGGCGCTACTCGCGTCCGCCGAGGGCTACACCCCGCGCGCGACGCAGCTGATCGAGGCAGCGCGCGAGCGGCTCGGCTCGGTGCAGGAAGTGGCGGGAGCGCTCGCAGAGAACCTGCCCCAGCCGAAGCTCACCTCGGGTCGATCGCGACGCCGCAAGCGGCGCAAGCGCAAGAAGAGCGGCCTGGGCCGGCCGCAGACGCAGAGCCAGCAGCAGCCCGGCGGCCAAGAGCCGGCCGCCGAGGCCAAGCCCGCCGGGGCGAAGCCGAAGCCGAGGCGAAAGCGCGCCCCGAAGGCCGCTCAGGCCGAGGCCTCTCCGGCTGAAACGCCTGCCTCGTAAGCGCGACTAAAGAAGGTGCTCGTCCTCGTCCCGATCGCCTTCGCGGCGGGCGTGATCACCGCGTTCACTCCGTGCATCCTCCCGGTGCTCCCGATCATCCTGGCGGGCGGAGGGACGGGAACGAAGCGGCGGCCGTATGCGATCGCAGCCGGTCTCGTCACCACGTTCACAGCATTCCTGCTGGCAGGAGCATGGCTCTGGGGCCTGATCGGCATCGACGAAAAGCACCAGATCCGAATCGGCGCCGCGCTCCTGTTGCTGCTGGCGCTGATCCTGATCGTGCCGAAGGTTGGCGAGCTGGCCGAGCAGCCGTTTCTCTTCCTCACGCGCCGGCGTGTCGGCGACCTCGGCGGCGGCTTCGTGCTCGGCGCGAGCCTCGGACTCGTGTTCGTGCCGTGTGGTGGGCCGGTGCTCGCAACGCTCACCGCGAACGCCGCCACGGATCGAGTCGGCGGCTGGATCGTCGCGGTCGCGGTCGCATACGCGGTGGGTGCGGCGCTACCGATGCTCGCCATCGCACGCGGCAGCCGGCGCCTCACAGATAGCCTCCGGCGCAACGCGCGAGCGATCCGTGTCGGCGGCGGCGCGCTGATGGCTGCAGCGGCCGTCGTGATCTACAACGGCTGGGCCGAGGACCTGCAGACGAAGGTTCCAGGCTACGCGCAGTGGGCGCAGGACCTGATCGAGGGAAACTCGCGCACGGAGCACGAGCTCGCGCAACTTCGAGGCGATGATCGGCAGCCTGTGTTCGCCGCGGGTGGCCAGCGCCTCGCCGATGTGCCACTCGAGGATCACGGGCGGGCGCCGGATGTGCGCGCCATATCCGCGTGGATCAACAGCCCTGAGCTCAGCCTGAAGGACTTGCACGGCAAAGTCGTCCTCGTGGACTTCTGGACGTACTCGTGCATCAATTGCCTGCGCACGCTGCCCTATCTGGAGAAGTGGGACAGGCTCTACCGCAAACGAGGACTCGTCATCTTGGGCGTCCACACGCCCGAGTTCGCGTTCGAACACGATCTGGGCAACGTCCGTGACGCCGTGCGACGGCTGAACGTCCGGTATCCCGTTGCGCTCGACAACGACTACGGGACGTGGGAGGCATACGGCAACAACTACTGGCCTGCCCACTACCTCATCGACCAGGCCGGGCGGGTCAGGGAGATCCACATCGGCGAGGGCGACTACGACCGGACCGAACGCAACATCCGCCTCCTGCTCGAGGCCGGCGACAGCCGCGATCTGCCACGCGACGTTCCCGATCCCGATCGAACGCCGCGAGAACTACGCACACCCGAGACGTATCTCGGCTACCTCCGCATCGGAAACTACACCGGCTCGCCCCTTCGTACGGACCGGCCCGCCAGATACACGTTCCCGCCGGGGCAGGCGGGCGATACGTTCGCCTACTCTGGCACGTGGACGGTGGAGCGCGAGCGCATCGTCGCCGGGCAGAACGCGAGCCTGCGCCTCCACTTCCTCGCTCGCAATGTCTACCTCGTACTCGCAGGGCGGGGCAAGGTGACCGTCACACTCGACGGCACGAAACGAAGAACGGTTCAGGTCAGTGGCGACCGTCTTTACACGCTCCTGTCGCAGAGACAAAGTCGAGACGGCCTCCTCGAGCTCGCGTTCTCGCCGGGGGTCGCGGCTTACGCGTTTACCTTCGGGTGAGCTACGGCTGTTCGGACGGGCCGCGCTCCTCACGCTCCGGCCCACCGTTGCCGCGCTCGCGATCGCGCAGGAAGCGCGTCAACTCCGCGGCCAGCGACTCGCCTGACGGCAGTTCCTGCTCGTCATCGAGGATCTCGGCGCGCTGCTCCAGCTCCTCGACGTACGCGGCCGTCTCCTCGTCGGACGCGACGGCGTCGCTGACCTGCTCGCTGTAGCGCTCGGCAGCCTCGTCGAGCTCGCCGACATCGATCGCAGTCCCGAGGATGTCGCCGAGCCGCTGGCACAACGCGAGCGCGGCGCGCGGACTTGGCGCAAGCGACACGTAGTGCGGCACTGCGGCCCACAGGCTGACGGACGGCACGTTGGCGCGGCTGCAGCGATCGTGGAGCACGCCGACGATCCCCGTCGGCCCTTCGTAGCGCGAGCGCTGCAGGCCGAGCCGCTCGATCAGCTCGGGATCGGTGGCACCCCCCGTCACGGGCGACGGCCGCGTGTGCGGGACGTCGGCGAGCAGCGAGCCGAGCGTAATCACCATTTCCACGCCGAGGTCGCTGGCGAGGTCGACGATCATCGTGGTGAAGTCGCGCCAGCGGAGGTTCGGCTCGATCCCGAGCAGCAGCACGGCGTCTCGCTCGAGTCCCGGAATGGGCGCATGGTAGAAAGCGTTCTCGGGCCACTCGATGTGGCGCGTACGGCCTTCGACGAACGAAACGTGTGGACGGGTGGCCTGGAAGTCGAAGAAGCTCTCCGGGTCGATCTCGGCGAAGCGCTCGGCCTCCCACGTCTTCGCCAGGTAGCCGCCGGCCAGCGAGGCGCCCTGCCCGCCGTCGTTCCAGCCACGGAACGCGGCGATCAGAACCGGCTCGCGCAGGTTCGGACGGCTCGAGATTCGGAGTTCGTCAGCGATCGGCAAAGTCTACGTTCGGGCGGAAGAACAACGTCGCCAGCGCCACGACGCCGATCCACACGGCGGCCGCGAGAAAGACGTGCACCAGGACGAGCCCCCACGGCAGGTGGGTGCGCCACTGGATCTCACCCAGGCTCATCTGGGCGACCAGGAGCGCGAACACGCCGAGTCCGAACCTGAACAAGCGTCGCGCCCGGTCGCGGCGCGCGGCGAGGTAGCCGAGCGTGAACAGGAAGACGCATAGGAAGATTCCGACGAACGCACCGTGCACGTAGACGATCGGTTCGAGCTTGCCGAACCGGTCGATCTCGTCCGCCTCACCGCCGCCCGAGTGCGGTCCCGCGGCGGTCGCGAACGAGCCGGCCACGATGAGGGTGAAGCACGCGAGCGCCGCGAACACCCCCAGCCGCTGCACCTCGCGTGGCACGAGCGACGCGGTGTGTCCGACCTTGGCTCCGCGTGCCTCGAGGGCGAGGATGGTTGCGCCGGCGAGCAGCGCGATCGACAGCAGAAGATGCAGCATCACGATCGGCCAGCGGAGATCGGTGGCGACCGCGAGCAGCCCGATCGGCGCCTGGGCAAGTGTCCCGAGGAACACGGCGAGCGCAAGCCGCACGGCCCACGGCTGCAGTCGATCTGTGCGACGTGCGGCGAGCCAGGTGAGCAGCGTGAGCACGATCGTCACACCCCCGACGAGCCGGTTGCCGAATTCGATGAACGCGTGCACGTCCTTCGCCGGTAAGGCCTGGCCCTCTTCGCATCCGGGCCACGAGCGGCAGCCGAGCCCGGAGTCGGTGAGCCGCACGGCCGCACCCGTGCCGACGATCAGCCAGAGCGCGGTCAGTTGCGCAACAGCAAGTGGAAAGAACTGGGCGGGAGTGAGGACGAGCCCACGCAGCCGAGCAAGCGCCGTCGAGTGCGCGTTCACGCGAGCGAGTCTAGTGACGCGTCCGCACCAGCCTCGGCCCCGTACCCACCCACTAACCCCCCACCCTCCCAAGGGGGAAGAACCTCAGGTTACGGCGAGAAGTTGCGCGGGTCCGTGGCGAGACCGGCCCGTGTTTGCACCGGTTCCCTCACAGCAGGGGGTCGAGGATGGACGGATAGCCGTCGGCGCCGTCGAACGGGGTCGGGCGCGAGCCGAGGAAGAGCGGCCGGTCGGCGGCGTTCAGCAGCACCGGCATCATGTCGGGGCCGCGCAGGTGGCCGAGAATGCCGTCCGCGCAGGTGGACTCGCCGAACTCGCGCACGCGATCGGCCCGCACGCCCGGCCCCGCCACTATGAACGGGACGGGATCTCCTGAATGGATGACGTCCGACGAGGCGGGCGTCGCGTGGTCGCCGGTCAGACACACGATCGCGCGGTCTGTCGGCACATCCGCGAGCGCCGCGTCCAGGGTCTCGATCATCCCCTTCTTCTTGCGCGGGTCCTTCGTGTGCCCCGCCGCGTCGGCGCTCTTTACGTGGCAAAAGACGAACGTATCGCCTGCGTCGAGGCGCTCGCGCGCGATCTGGACGCGACCGCGCAGATCGCCGGCCGGATCGTCCGTCTCCGGCTCGTCCCGCGACTCCAGGCCGACAGCCTGGCCGAGCCCGCGCAGGAACGCCGAGCTCGCGGCGAACGTTCCGCGCAGCCCGTGACGCTGTTCGAACGTCGGGACGTCCCGCGGTCTGCCCCACCACTTCAGCGTGATCACGTTGAATCGCTCGCCGTCCAGGCGGCGCATCACCTCGCGCGTCCATTCCTCCGCCGCGCGCGCCGTCCGCTCCGCTTCCGGGACGAGCGGCTGCGGCCGAAGCACGGGATGACGATCCCGGAAGAAGGCGTCGCTGTCCGTCACCCGCTCATCGGCTCCACCCGACACTCGCAAGACCGCCTCGCCACGCCACACGTGAGAGAGCGAGAAGGTCAAGCCGTCGACCTCGAGGCCGTCGCACGCTTCGACCAGGCGCTGCGCCTCCTCGGCGTCACGTTCAGGATCGGGACGCCCGGTTAGCCACCACCCGTCCCCCCGGCGCTCGGCCGGTCGCAGCGCAGCGTAGGCGAAGACGTGCTCGGCGCTTACTTCCTGGCCGCGGCCCAGCGCCTCGAACACCGCCCGCCCCGGAAACTCGTCCGGCCGGTACCCGAGCATCGACCAGTGCGCCACCTCGCTCGACGGCGCGCGCCCAGGTCCGATCGCGTAGAGGACACCGCAGGAGCCGCGGGCGCAGAGCGCGTCGAAGTGCGGAGTCTGCGCTGCCTCGAGGCCGCTGCGGCCACCGAGCGATTCGTGGGCGCGGTCGGCGAGCCCGTCCAGCAGGAGAACGACGATGGGCAGCACTCAGGCGGTGACGCGTTCCAGGGAGGTGATCACGCGCGCGACACCGGGAGGCACGAGCCCTTGCCAGTCGCGTCCCTCGCGCATCGCAGCGCGGACGTCTGCGCCGGACACCCTCTTCTCGGAACCTTCGTCGAGGATGACGACCTCGTACCCCGCCTCCCGCATGCGCTCGAGCTTCGTCCCGCCCCACTCCGAGAAGAGCCGGACGTACTGCGTGACGCCGTCAGGGACGTACGCCGCCCACAACTCGGGCTCGTTGACGGGAAACGGGATCACGTGCGCGCGGATGCCCTCGTCCTCCGCAACCGCCTTCACCATCAGCAGCCGCTCGGCGTACGTGAACGGATTGGACTCGGGCAGGTGGCGCAGCGGATCGCTCGGTTCTTCCTTGATGCGGGTCGGATCCGGATTCGTGATCCCGATGAAGACCTCATCGGAGCACGCCGCCGCTCCGCGCAAGTACTCCAGGTGTCCGTTGTGGAAAGGCTGGAACCGCCCGTGGATCATTCCTCTGTTCATTCTCCGTCTCCCGAGCGAAGCGAAGGGACTAACACCGACAAGCCGAAAATGCGACAGCATTTTTGGCTTACCGGACGACGACTCCGGCGCCCTCCTCCACGCGGCCGATCCTGCGGATGAATAGCCGCCGCGCACCGAACTCGGCTTCGAGCGCCGGCCCTCGTTCGCTCGGCACCGAAACGAGGAGCCCTCCCGAGGTCTGCGGGTCGTAGCCGAGCGCATCGAGTGCCTCGGGGAGATCGGCCGACGTCAGGTGAGGAGCAGCGAAATCCCGGTTGCGGGGATCGCCGCTCGTACGCACGCCCTTGCGAGCGATGTCGAGTGCGCCGTCGATCGCCGGGAAGCGCTCCGACTCGAGCGTGATCCGCACGCCGCTCCGGTCGGCGACCTCGTGCGCATGGCCGAAGAGGCCGAAGCCGGTCACGTCGGTGACGGCATGCGGTTCGAATGCGCGCAGCACGTCGGCAGCGTCCTTGTTGAGCGTGCGCATCCAGTGAATCGCCCGGTCGAGCTGCATCTGGCCGGCGAAGCCCTTCTTGTATCCGGACATGATCAGCCCTGTTCCGAGGGGCTTCGTCAGGAAGAGCGCGTCGCCGGGGCGCGCGCCGCTCTTCGGCCAGATCCCGTCGGGATGCACGGTGCCGACGACAGCGAGTCCATACTTCGGCTCGGCATCGCGGATCGTGTGACCCCCCGCGAGCACGCCGCCCGCAGCGCGCACCTGCTCGTCGGCGGCGGCAAAGATCTCGGCGAGCATCTCCGTCGGTAGCTCTTCCGGAAACGCCGCGATCGAGAGCGCGAGCAGAGGAGTGCCACCCATTGCGAAGACGTCGTTGAGCGCGTTCGTCGCAGCGATCGCCCCGTAGTCGCCAGGGTCGTCCACGACGGGCGGGAAGAAGTCCAGAGTGAAGATGAGCGCGCGGTCGTCGTCGAGCCGGTAGACGGCCGCATCGTCCGCGGGGTCAAGACCGACCAGGAGATTCTCGGCTTCGACCGGAACGAATCCGGCGAGTAGCTGTTCGAGTCGCGCAGCCGAGTACTTGGCGGCGCAGCCGCCGCATGAAGCGAGGTCGGTAAGTCTCACTCGTCCGGTTTCGACATCCACGACCGCTCCTCCCGTGGTTGAACCGCGAAGGGTAGGGATCAATCGCCCGTTCGTCTACAGACTCCTGTCGGTTCACCTTGTTACGAACAGGTGACCGGGTCTATTCCCGGAGGGAGGCGCATGAGACCGGCGGCAACGCAAAGGGCGCCGCCGCCGGTCAGGGGAGAGGAGGAGCCTTGACGGTTCCCCCGCACCAAGGTTCTGCGTGTGAACCGGCGACCCTTCTCACTTGAAAGGATGCCCTCCGTGGACAAGGCTGCGCTCGTAACCGGCGGCTCGTCGGGTATCGGTCTCGCGATCGCCACGATGCTGCGCGACAACGGATTCGCAGTAACGGTCGTCGGGCGGACCCCCGAAAAGGTTCTCGCGGTGGCAGGCGACCTCACCGCGCATCCCGTGACCGCGGATCTCTCGAAGGAAGAGGATTGCCGGCGGATCGTCGACGAGCATCGTCAGGAGCACGGTCGCCTCGACCTGCTCGTCAACTCAGCAGGCGTCGGCATCGCGGGCGCCATCGACGAGCTCGAAGTCCGTCACGTGGACCGGCAGCTGAACATCAATCTGCGCGGACTGATGCTCGTGACCGCAGCCGCGCTGCCGCTCCTGCGCGAGTCGGGCGGGATGATCGTCAACATCGCGTCGATCGCCGGAACGATCCCGACGCCACTGCTCCCGGTCTACGGAGCCACGAAGGCGGCGGTGATCCAGTTCACGAACACGCTGAACCGCGCCGAGGAACAGCACGGCATCCGCGCGACCGCGCTCAGTCCCGGCTTCGTGGACACGCCGATGAGTGACTTCGCCCCCATTCCGAAGGAGCAGATGATCCGGCCCGAGGACTGCGCCGAGATCGTCCGGTCCCTACTGAACCTCAGCCCTCACGCACGTATCCCTCACGTCGTGATCGAACGAGTGGCGCCCGAGAGCTTCGAGGCCTAGCTCCCCGCCTTCGGCTTGAACGGCCAAGCCAGACTGAAGTCTGGCACGGCACTGCCCTTCGATCGAGAAAGGCGCTATGCGCCTTTCTCGATCGGGACGTCCACGAGGTTGCCCCACTCGGTCCAGGAGCCGTCGTAGTTGCGGACGTCCTTGTACCCGAGCAGCTCCCGCAGCACGAACCACGTGTGCGCGCTGCGCTCGCCGATCCGGCAGTAGGCGGTCACCGCCTTGTCGTCCGTGACGCCCTTCCCGCTGTAGAGCTCACGGAGCTCGTCGGCGCTCTTGAACGTCCCGTCGTCACGCACTGCCGAGGCCCACGGGATGGAAGCCGCAGTCGGGATGTGACCCGCACGCTGAGCACCTTCCTGCTCGTAACCGGGCGGCGCAATCAGATCGCCGGAGAACTCCTGCGGGCTGCGGACGTCGACGAGCGCCTTGTCGGCAGCGCCGATCGTGTCACGTACGTCGTCCCTGTAGATGCGGATCGACTCGTCGCGCTCCTCCGCCGTATAGGTCGTCGCAGAGGGTTGGGGAGCATCGGTCGTCAGCTCCCGTCCTTCGTCGATCCATTTCTGGCGACCGCCGTCGAGGATCCGCACGTCGTTGTGCCCGTAGATCTTGAGATACCAGTACGCGTACGCCGCGAACCAGTTGTTCTTGTCGCCGTAGACGACGAGCGTCGTGTCGTTCTCGATTCCGCGCTCGCCCATCAGGCGCTCGAACGCGTCCTTCTCGACGAGATCGCGCTCGACCGGGTCTTGCAGATCCTCGCGCCAGTGCAGCTTCACGGCACCGGCGATATGTCCCTCTTCGTAGAGATCGGGATTCTCGTCCACCTCCGCGACGACGACGCCGGAGTCCTTCAGATGTTCCTTGAGCCAGTCGGTGGTGACGAGCACCGGCTTCGCATAGCCGTTCTCAGCCATTTGCCCCTCCCTATTACTTCCCTTTTTGAAGTGCCAAGACTATCGCAACTCACCAAGCGAAGCGAAGGTCTAGCCGGCTAAAAACGCGTGGGCTTTACACGCTGGTGCGCGAGGAAGCGGTCGACGGCCTCCCGGTGAACGCGGAGCACGCGACCCACCCGGACCGCGTCGAGCCTGCCGTCGTGGATCAGGCGGCGGATCGTCTCCGGATGGACACCGAACTGGTCCGCGACCTCCCGAACGCTGACCAGCCCTGGTTCTCCATCTACGGAAGACACAATCCTCGTGAAGACTCGCAGGTCCCGCAAAGCGCCGCAACAAACCAAAAGCCGGGCCTGGTGGGCCTAGCGCGCCTCGCTGCGAAAGGCTAGGAAGGCAGTCGAAGCGCGCGCGTGGGCTCTAGATCTCGGCGCCGTCGTGCGGGCCATCCGGCCAGAAGTTCAGTGCCGGCAGTAGAGCTGTCGCTAGGAGGATCGCGGAAACCGCGAAATAGATCATGCGAGCTTTGGACACGAGGTCACCCCCCTTCTAAATTAGAAGCGGACGTCTTGCAGAGCGTCAGCGGCCTGACGGTAGAGCCGGGCCGCATTCCGGTCGTCGCCGCGCCGCGCGGCGAGGTCGCCCTGGGCGACCCACGCTGATGCGCGGTGGCTACCTGAAGAGAGCTGGTCGAACGCCCTCTCGCCGGCGTTGAAGGCCTCTTCCGCCTCGTCGAGGCGGTCCTGCTCGAGCAACGATCGTCCGAGCACGAGCTGCGCGTTGCCGATCTCCGCGGCTTCGTCCACCCGGTCGCCGAGAAGCTCCAATGCGTAACGAGCCTGCTCCTCCGCGCGAGCGATGTCCCCGGTGCGGAGATGAACCTGCGCGATGCCGTTGACGGCGTGCGCAGCTTCCGCGTCACTCCCGACCTCGAGCGCGATGCGAACCGCGTCCTTCAGGAAGGTGACCGCATCCTCAGGATGACCAAGCAGGAAGTTGATCCCGCCGAGGTTGTTCAGCAGCCGGCCGAGGTTCCCGCGATCGGAAAGCTCTTCGTAGGCCGCCTTGGCACGCTCTGCATACGAGCGCGCGAGCACCCAGTGGCCTTCGCGGTCGGCGATGATCGAAGCCTGGAAGTAGACGTCCGCTGCCGTGCGCTTGTCGTTCAAGCCCTCGGCCAACTCGAGTGCGCGCTCGACGTCCTCGCGCGCAGCCTCGAGGTCGCGACGCCGGCGGTAGCACCGCGAGCGCCAGGCGAGGATGTTGGAGCGCAGCTGGTCGGAGGGAATCTCGGAGCGCTCCGCAAGCTTCAACGCCTCGTCGAAAAGGCCGATCGCGGTCTGGACGCTGTTGAGCTTGTAGCGCGCAACTCCCAGGCGGAAGAGGACGTCCGCGCGCTCGACATCCGAGAAAGCCGTGCCTTCACTCAGTGCTCGTGCGCGCTCCAGCAGGGCGATCGCCTCGCGTACCTCGCCGCCCCGCATGCGCACGGTCGCCTCGCCAGACAGCGCCCGCGCCTCGAGCTCGGGCAACCCGGTCGCCAGCACCGCGGAGCGGATGGTCTCGAACTCCTCGAGCGCCTCGTCGTTCCGCCGCGCCTCGAGCAGGGCGTCGGCGCGTGCAAGCGCCGCGTCGACGCGGCCCCGTTCATCGGCCGAGACGCCGTTCGCGAGGAACCCTGCATCGACTCCGAGCCGCACGGCAATCCATTCGACGGTCTCGCGCGTGGGCCTTGTCTTGCCACGCTCGATCTGGCTGACGTACTCCTTCGAGAAGCGATCGCCGGCCAGGTCCGTCTGGGTCATTCCGGCGGCAACGCGCAACTGCCGCAGTCGCTCGCCGAGGCGGAGTCCGGCCTGTGCGGCCGAGGCTCGCTGCTGACGGGTGGCGGTCGAGTCAGACATCTACGGCGTAGTCAACGACATGCTTCACCAAACTTCAACCCGTCTATTGGGGCATCCCCCAAAAAGGTCATGTTTGGCTGAAAAACCGGTCAAGCAACCATATCCGAAATCACTTGACCGAGCTACTTGACAGACCCAGCGAAGGCTCCTAGAGTGAGGCCATCTTGCATCCGAGCCAGACGCCAGGGTCGGCTGCAGGAGGCGCTTCACCAGGTGGGACCCGAACGGGGAGTGGCTGGGCCGCAGAGCCAAGTCCCGGGGAGACCGCCAAAAAGGGCGGAGTCGCCTAACAGGAATCGACCCCCGGAGCCGCAGCCGGGGGTCTTCCTCTTTCTTGGGGCCTTTCGCCTCGCTGTCGTCGGGCCTACTCTTTCCGGCGGATGACCAGTGCAGTGCCTGCCGAGGGGGCTGCGCCGGCGGAGTCTGCTGAGGATTACGACTTCGCCGTCGAGCCACGGACTCAGTGGGCGCTGGCTCGGCGGCGCTTCGTTCGCCACCGGCTTGCGGTTGCGAGTCTGGTCGTTCTCACACTCGTCTTCGCAGCGGGATTTCTTGCTCAGCATCTCGCGCCGTACGGATACCAGGAGGTCAACCCCGCTGCCTTGAGCGCCGCTCCAAGCTGGGCGCATCCGTTCGGCACCGATCAGGTCGGGCGGGATTACTTCAGCCGCGTTCTGTACGGGATCGCCACGGAAGCTCAGATAGCGCTGCTCGTTGCGTTCTTCGGGACGCTGATCGGAACGCTCGTCGGAGCGGTCTGTGGCTATTTCGGCGGCATCGTCGACAACGTCCTGATGCGCCTGACCGATCTCTCGCTCACGCTGCCGCCGCTCATCACGGTGCTGATTGGGGCGGTGTATCTGGATGCGACCAGCCTGTTCGCGCTCTCCGTCCTGCTCGCCGGCTTGTTGTGGATGCCGGTTGCCCGGATCGTGCGGGGTACGTGCCTCTCTCTCCGCGTAAGGGAATACGTGGACGCGGCGCGGGCGATGGGGGCAAGCGACTTGCGGATCATCACCCGCCACATCCTTCCGAACGCGATCGGGTCCGTCGCGATTGCTGCAAGCGTGATGACGGCGGCGGCAATCATCCTCGAGACGACACTCGCGTACCTTGGCTATGGCGTCACCCGCTTCGCCACCGCCGAGGCCGGCGGGACGAGGCTGAGCCTCGGCGACGTGATGGCCACGGCCAAAGACGAGGGTCTCTACAACTGGTGGGGGATCGTCTTTCCCGGCCTGGCGATCGTATTCATCGTGATGCCGATCTACTTCATCGGCGACGGTCTGCGCGACGCCTTCGATCCGACGAGCCGTGGGCTTCCTCCGAGGGGGGAGCCTCGGCTGAGGAAGCTTCTCCCTGCGCGAGTTCGCGCTGCGTTAAACCGGCTTTCGCTCGCAGGGAGAGTGCCGAGACCGAGCCTTCCGCTCGCCGCTTTCCACCGCCTCCGGCCGGTCTTCGCGTTCGCCACGACCGTGCGGCTCACGACCGGGGACTTCATCGCAAGGAGGTCGCGCCGCCGCGCTGCGCGACGCCACGGAGCGTGGCGGCTCCTACTGGAGGCTGTTGGGATCCTGGTCGTGATTGCGAGTGCCGCGGCGGCCCTCTATGTCTGGAAGGTCAACCCGACACACAGCAGCTGGCGCGCTGCCGGAACGCACGTCCAGAACGTGTCACGAGCGCCGGGTGCGCAGACGGAGATCTCCGTCGCACTCGCACCATCAGACCCGCGCGTCCTCTTCGCTGCCTCGAACGACTCGCTCCTGCGATCAATTCGGGTCTACACCTCGAGCGACAGCGGGCGCACGTGGTCGTCTTCGCTAGGTCCTGCACTCGCCGGCGACGCGTGCGCGCGCGGCGACCCGTCCGTGGCGATCGCGCCGAACGGACGCGAATACGTCGCCTTCACCGTCAATTCGTTCTGCACGAGGGAGGATCCGTATCCGTACCTGGCAGTCGCCTACCGGCCCGGACCTCGCATGCGCTGGCAGGTCCGGCGTGTCGCCCCGCCGGCCTTCGAGGACGGCTTCGACGACAAGCCGGCACTCGCCGCAGGTCCGGACGGCCACGTGCACGTCGTCTGGTCGCGGCTGCTCTCGTGGACGCACCAGACTACGGTCATCAGCACGAGCGCGGACGGCGGGCGAACCTGGTCGCGGCCACGCGTCCTCCATCGCCGGCTCCGAGACCCTCAGCTCGCCAGCATCACGGTCGACCCACTCGGCCGGCTCTACGTCGCCGGCGTCGATTCGCGCTTCGGGATCTGGCTCGCGGCTTCCGGGAACGGTGGACGCAGCTTCGCCGTGCGTCGCGCTGCTCCACTTCCCTACAACCAGGCCGCAACGTGCATCTCGTCGGGGGGTCATCCGTTCCCGTCACAGGCGATTCGCTGCCTCGGCCCCAATCCGAGCGTTACGGCGACCTCCCGCCGGGTCTACGTCACCTACGCCACCGCGATCGACAATCCGGCGAGGGACGTTCGCGTAGCCGTTTTCGACCCCTCCCTGCATCCGGTCTGGCGCGGCCAGGTCGGGCCGACCGATCCGGCGTCCGACCAGTTCTGGCCGGCGTCGGCCGTCGACGGACGCACGGGGGAGCTGTGGGTGTGCTTCTACGACACGAGCGGCGATCCCAGTCGCCAGCGGGCGTGGTTTTCGTGCACCACGTCACGAGACGGTCGGCGCTGGTCGACTCCGGTGCGCGCAGCGCGTGCTTCCGCGAACCAAGAGGTGCTCTGGGAGGACGCGAGGATCTATCGCTTCGGCGACGTCATCGGCTACGGCGGCCACACAGGGCTCGCCGCGAACCGGGGCATCGCCCACACGATGTGGATCGACACGGACAACATCGGCGGACAGGAGATCTTCGCCGCGCGGCTCGGCTCGAGGGAGCTCGAGCCCTAGACGTCGTAGGCGTCGAAGGCAGGTTCGGCTTGGGCGCCGGGCTCCGGTTGGCGCACCTGGCGCACGAGAACCACAGAGAGGACTGCGCCGGCCAGAACCAAAGCCGCTCCGACGTGAACGGCGACGTGGTAGCCGTCGACGAACTGCGTCGCGTACAGCGGATCGCGCGGGCTGGTCGCGCTCAGTTGCGTCGCGACGAGGGCGCCCATGACGGCAATGCCGATCGAGCCGCCGACCTGGCGCATGCTGTTGATCACCGCCGAGCCGACACCGACCTTGGCAATCGGCACCGACCCCATCGCAGCGGACGTCGTCGGTGCCATGGTGATCGCCATCCCGACGCCTCCGGTGAGCAGGCCCGGCAGCAGGCCCCAGAAGGTTGAGTCCGCCTCCAGTCGCCCGAACAGCAACAGTGAGATCGCAAGCAGCACCATGCCGGCGCCCATCAGCCAGCGCGGCCCGACGTTGTCGGAGATCTTTCCTGCCACCGGCGCGACGAGGATGATCAGCACGGTCATCGGCAGGAAGCTCGCACCCGTCTGGATCGCCGAGAAGCCGAGGACGTTCTGCAGGAAGAGCGAGTTGAAGAAGAAGATGCCGAACATCGCGAGACCGACGAGGAGCATCGCGGCGTTGGCCCCCGCGAAGGTGCGGTTCCGGAACAGCGTCAGGTCGAGCATCGGAATCCGCTGGCGCAGCTCCAACACGACGAACGCGGCGAGCGATACGGCTGCAAGCGCGAACATCGACAGGACGATCGCCGACGTCCACGCGTAATGGTTCGTCTCGATCAGCCCGAAAGTCAGTGCAAACAGTCCGACCGCGGACGTGACGAGCCCCGGTAAGTCGAGACGCTGCTCGACCGAGGTGTCCTTCGTCTCGTCGATGAAGATCCGGGCGGCGAACACGCCGAGAACTCCGATCGGGACGTTGATGAAGAAGATCCAGCTCCAGTGGATCTTCTCCGTCAGCAACCCGCCGACCAGGGGACCAATCGCGAGAGCGAGCGCGGACACTCCCGCCCAGATGCCGATCGCCATTCCGCGCTGCCGAGGCGGAAACGTCGCCGTGATGATCGAGAGCGTCGCGGGATTCATCAGCGCGGCCCCGATGCCCTGCACGGTCCGCGCCGCGATGAGCACGTCGGCGCTGTTCGCGAGCCCGCAGGCGAGTGATGCCGCCGTGAAGACGACGAGGCCGGTGATGAAGATCGCGCGCCGGCCGAGCATGTCGGCGAGCTTGCCGCCGGTGAGGAGGAGCACGCCGAACGTCAGCGCGTAGGCGTTCACGACCCACTCGAGCTCTGAGATGCCGATCCCGAGGTCTTCGCGAATCGACGGCAGCGCGACGTTCACGACCGTGTTGTCCAACATGATCATGAACAGCCCGACCGCGACCGCGACGAGCGTCCACCACTTGCGATTTTCCGGGGCGAAGAGGCGTGCCTTCACCGTGTCCAGGTTAGTGATCCTCTCCGGGGCAACGCCTTACAGCTAGCCGTACTCTGTCGCAGCGATGAACGAGTTCGTCTGGGCTCCCACACCGGAGGAGATCGAGAGCGCCAACCTGACGCGCATCGCCCGCCGCCTCGGCGTCGATGGCTACGCCGAACTGCACCACGTGTCAATCGAGGAGCCAGAGCGTTTCTGGCCTGCGGTGATCGAGGACCTCGGTCTCGAGTTCTCGGAGCCCTGGGAGCAGGTGGTCGATACGTCGCAGGGCATCGAGTGGTCGAAGTGGTTCGTCGGCGGAAAGCTCAACGTGGCGTGGAACTGCGTGCACCGCTGGGCGGCAGGCGAGCTCGCCGAGCAGGAGGCCGCAGTCTGGCTGAGCGAGGACGGCGAGCGGGTTTCGCTGACCTGGCGCGAGCTCTCCGAAGCGGTCTTCCGGCTCGCGGAAGGGCTTGCCTCGATCGGGATCGGCGAGGGCGACGCGGTAGGAATCTTTCTCCCGATGTCACCCGAGGTCGCGATCGCCTCGCACGCGTGCGCGCACCTCGGCGCGGTGCAGGTGCCGATCTTCTCGGGCTTCGCCTCACCCGCGATCGCCGCGCGCCTCGCCGATGCGAAGGCGAAGGCCCTCATCACAGCCGACGGCTCGCTGCGCCGCGGTCAAGTCGTGCCGATGAAGGAGATCGCCGACGAGGCGCTCGAGGATGCGCCGGCCGTCGCGCACACCGTCGTCTGGCGCCGCCTCGGTCTCGAGGACGTCCCGATGACCATCGGCCGCGACCGTTTCTGGGACGAGCTCGTCGCGGACACGTCCGGGGGTCTGACCCCGAGACAGGTCGATTCGGAGCACCCCTATCTGCTCGCGTACACGTCGGGGACCACAGGCAAGCCGAAAGGGGCGCTGCACACGCAGGGGAGCTTTCTCGTCTCGATCGCTCGGGAGGTCGCCTATCAGACGAACGTCAAGCCGGGCGACCGCATTCACTTCGCGACCGACATGGGCTGGATCATGGGACCGTGGACCGTGGTGGGCGGCGGCGCATGCGGCGCGACCGTCGTCTACGCGGAAGGCGCACCGGACTTTCCCGCCGACCGGCTCTGGAAGCTCGTGGAGTCGGAGCGGGTGACGATGCTGGGCGTCTCGCCGACGCTCGTCCGCGCACTGATCCCCAACGGCGACCCCAACACGGACATGTCGTCGTTGAAGGCGATCTGCACGACGGGGGAACCGTGGAACCGCGATCCGTATCTCTGGCTCTTCGAGAAGGTCGGCGGCGGGCGGGTGCCGATCGTGAACGAGTCGGGCGGAACCGAGGTGGGCGCATGCTTCCTCGCGACGTGCGTGACGGAGCCCGTGAAGCCGGTGGCACTCGGCTTCCCTGCGCTCGGACAGGACATGGACGTCTTCGGGCCGGACGGCAAACCGGTGCGCGGCGAAGTGGGCGAGCTCGTCTGCAAGCGACCGTGGCCCGGGATGACACGCGGGATCTGGGGCGACGACGAGCGGTACCTCGACACGTACTGGCGCCGCTTCCCCGGTGTGTGGACGCACGGCGACTGGGCGTCGATCGACGACGACGGCTACTGGTTCCTGCACGGACGCTCCGACGACACCCTCAACATCGCCGGCAAGCGCATCGGGCCGGCGGAGCTCGAGTCCGCCGCGGTGTCGCACAGTGCGGTGGCCGAGGCAGCCGCAATCGGCGTGCCGCACGACGTGAAGGGCGAAGTGGCGTGGATCTTCTGCGTCCTGCGTCCAGGGCAGGAGGGAACGCCGGCCCGCGCGCTCGAGATCTCGACCGCGGTGACCGACGAGCTGGGGAAGGCCTTCAGGCCCGAGCGGATCGTCTTCGTCTCGGCCCTGCCGAAGACTCGCAGCGCCAAGATCGTCAGGCGAGCGGTGCGGGCGCGCGTTCTCGGCCAGGACCCCGGCGACCTGTCTTCCCTGGAAAATCCGGAAACTCTGGACGAGATCGCACGCGCTTCCGGGTAGTGGACATGCCTTCTCGCTTTCGGTACATATACGCACCTAGCGAAGACATGAATGTAAGGATGTCCGAAGGATTGCGCATGGTTTCCGTAGAAGCGGGCATCTTCTACGCCGAACGCGCATGGGAGTCGCCGTCCCCCTCACCGCGATCGTCCTTGGCCTCACCGCGCCGTCGGGAGCCGTTCAGCCTCACACCGACGCGAAGGCGCTACAAGCCGTCGTAGCGTCGTGCGCCGGGGCGACCACCGCCGCCGGCGACACGCGCTCCAGGCTCGAGGCGATGTACTGCGGGATCAATCTGGTGCGCCGCAGCTTCGGGCTGGCGCCCGTTCGCGGGAGCGTCCCGTTGAACCGCTCGTCGAACCTGAAGGCCGACGCCGTCCGGCGGTGCGGGTTCTCGCACACCCCGTGCGGCATGGCGTTCTCCGGCACGTTCCGCCGCGCCGGCTATCTCCCGGCGCGCGCGTTCGCCGAGAACCTCGCGTGGGGCCAGGGCGAGCTCGGCTCCCCAGTGCGAGCCCTAGCGCTGTGGCTCAACTCGCCGCCGCACCGTGCGAACCTGCTGGCGCGCCGCTGGAAAGATCTCGGCATCGCAGTCGAGCGTGGGAGCATGTTCGGGCGTGGCGGCGTCTCGCTCTGGGTGTTGCAGCTCGGCCGGCGCCGCTAGCGTCGGTCAGGGTTTTCGCCTCAGAGTCGGAAACAGCTAGACTGAGCCCATGCGGCTCGCGCTGGCGCAGATCAACCCGATCGTCGGAGACCTCGAGGGCAACCGAGAGCTGATCCTCGGCCGCCTGGCCGAGGCGAGGTCGAACAGTGCAGATCTGGTCGTCTTCCCGGAGCTCGCCGTCACCGGCTACCCGCCCGAGGACCTGCTCCTACGGCCGGGCTTCATCCGCGCGGCGGAGGAGTCCGTCGAGCTGATTGCGCGAGAGTCGCGCGGGACGACCATCCTTGTCGGCTCCCCCCGCTTCGACCGCGACCTCTACAACGCCTGCTACGTCCTCTCTGGCGGTGAGGTGAAGGCGATCTACCGCAAGCGCTTCCTGCCGAACTACGGCGTCTTCGACGAGGACCGGTACTTCGCGCCGGGGCGGGACCTGATCCTGCTGGAGCACGGCAAGACCCTGATCGGCGTGACCGTGTGCGAGGACATGTGGCAGCCGGGACCGCCGGCCACCGATCTCTCCCTCGCAGGAGCCGAGCTGCTCGTCAACATCTCCGCGTCGCCCTTCTACGTCGGCCGCGATCGCGAGCGCGAGGAGATGTTCGTCACGCGTGCCCGCGACAACGCGTGCTTCGTCGCGTTCTGCAACACGGTCGGCGGACAGGACGAGCTGATCTTCGACGGCCACTCCGTAGTGCTCGACGACGAGGGCCAGGTGATTGCGCGCGCACCGGGATTCGTAGAGACGCTACTGCTTGCGGACATCGAGCCGAAGGAGGTGATCGGGCGCCGCCTGCGGGACGTCCGCCGCCGCGCTCTTGCTCGCGACCGGGAGGAGATCCCGCCGGTCGACATCATTCACGTCGGTTCGCGCGGCCCGTCCCAGAACGGCAGCAAGGTGACGGTCGAAGTCGTTCCGTTCGTTGACGAGCTGGAGCAGATGCGTCTCGCGCTCGAGCTAGGGCTGCGCGACTACGTGCAGAAGAACGGCTTCAGCGAGGTGGTCGTGGGTGTCTCGGGCGGGATCGACTCGGCGGTGACGGCTGCACTCGCAGCGGAAACGCTCGGCCCAGACCGCGTGCACTGCGTGTCGATGCCCTCCAGGTACTCCTCGGAAGCCACGCGCGCGGACGCGCGACGCCTCGCCGAGAGTCTCGGGACCGACTTCCGCGAGCTACCGATCGGCGAGATCGTCGAGACCTTCGACGCGGCCTTGGCCGAGTCATTCGACGGCACGGAGCCCGACCTCGCCGAGGAGAACATCCAGGCGCGCATCCGTGGTGTCGTACTGATGGCGTTGTCGAACAAGTTCGGCTGGATGCTCGTCGCGACCGGCAACAAATCCGAGCTGTCGGTCGGGTACGCAACGCTGTACGGCGACATGGCCGGCGGCTTCGCTCTCCTGAAGGACGTCTACAAGACGGACGTCTTCCGGCTCGCCCGTTACCTCAACGAGCGTGCGGAGCGCGAGCTGATCCCGCAGTCGATCATCGACCGCGCACCGAGCGCGGAGCTGCGCGACAACCAGCTCGACGAGGACTCCTTGCCGCCGTATCCCAAGCTCGATCAAGTGCTGGAGCAGTACGTCGAGCACGATCGCACGCTGGAGGAGCTGTCCGAGGACGGGTTCGAACGCGACGTCGTCGAGCGCGCGGTGTCCATGGTCGACCGCGCCGAGTACAAGCGGCGTCAGGCCCCGCCCGGCGTCAAGCTGCGCCCGAAGGCGTTCGGCCGCGACCGCCGGACCCCGATTACGAACCGCTGGCGCGGCTGATCCCGGTCACGGCGGAGGCTGGCTCAGCCGCGCGAGCTCGCTGAACCAGCGCAGACGCTCATCCCACGGCACCGCGGCGTTCGCGGGCGACGTGGACGGCAGGACGAAGAGGCGCGTCTCGCCGAGGCGCCGCTCCTGCTCGCCGAGTTCCGGGCGCTCCCCGAACGCGCCGCGATACGCCTCCTTGCCGACGAATCCGATCCACGCGGGCTTGCGCCGTGCCGCGATCTCTTCGAGCCGTTCCGCCGCACCCGCAAAGTCTGCCTTGCGCAGGTCGCCGGAGCCTGGCGTCGTCCGCGCGGCCGCATTCGTGACGCCGATCCCGTGTTGGAGCAGCTCGAACTGATCGGGCGGCTCCAGCTGAACGGGCGTGAACCCGGCTGCGTGGAGCAGGCGCCAGAAGTCGTTGCGCGGGTTGGCGAAGTGCGCACCAGCCGCAGCCGACACCCGCCCGGGATTGATCCCGCAGAAGAGGATGCGCAGAGCGTCGTCTACTACATCGGGTATCGCAGAGTCAGGCTGCTTCGGGCTCGACGAGCGCTTCGGGGTCACGCGCGTCCAGGTACTCCTCGAAACGCCGCCGGAGCGCCTCGCCCTCGAGGATGATCGGAGACTGCGATTGCCGTGGCTGCAACCTCACGACCTGGACGCCGGCATCCGAGCTCCCGTAGCACCGGGCGTAACACTCAGCCTCGCTGAGCGACCGCAGACGTCGCATGACCACAGAGTACGCCGCTCCCCGGACGGTTCCTCCCCATCGTGGGCAGGATAGGAGGGTGGCGGCAAAGGAGTTTCGTTATGCGGTCGGACTCGACCGGAGTGGGCATCTCACCGCAGACGGCAAGGCACAGCTCGAGCTCGACGCCGCGTGGACGCCCGAGCACCTCCTGCTCGCAGGGCTCGTCAACTGCACTCTGCAGAGCCTGCGCTTCCACGCCGAGCCCGCCGGCGTCGACTTCCTCGCGTCCGCATCGGCGAGCGGAATGGTCACGCGGCGCAAGGAGGACGGCCGGTACGCGTTCGTCGAGCTCGACGTGGAGCTCGACCTCGAGCTCGAGCCCGTCCCGCCCGGCGAAGAGCTGGCAGCGCTGCTGACCAAAACGGAGCGTGACTGTTTCGTCGGCGCGTCGCTTAAGCCGGCACCGAGTTACCGGTGGCGCGTCAACGGCCGCGATCTCTAGATCGAGCTTGTGGCTCTGAGCCACTAAGTCGGGCTCGTCCCGGTTGGGCGATGCCCCTACGTCCGTTCGAGCGGTGCCATCGTCAGGCCGAAGCCACGTAGCTGCTCCCAGTAGAGCTCCGCGGGCTCGCGGTGGCCCGACCAGACGATTGCGCGCCCGCTCGAGTGGATCCGGTCTGCAATGCGCAGGCCCTGGTCGTAGGAGACGCTGGGGATCGTGGAGGACAGCGCGGCAGCGACTCCCTGGAACGTGTTGTGGTTGTCGTTCAGCACGATGACGTTCCAGGGGAGGTCGAAGCCCGTGCCGGTGCCACGGTCGGTCCGCTCGATGGTCGCCGGAGCCACCGTCGCATCGTAGTAGCGTCTCTCCGCATGTCGACCGTCGCACTCGATGTCGAGGCCGTCCGGGCGCGCTACTCCGCGTTGCGCCAGCCGCTCACGTTCTTCGACGGGCCGGGCGGGACCCAGGTGCCGGACGAGGTCATCGACGCCGTCTCCCGCTACTACCGCGAGTCGAACGCGAATGTCAGCGGCCCCTACGAGACGAGCCGGCGCACGGAAGCCCTCGTCGCGCAGGCAAGGTTGACCGCTGCGGACTTCCTCCGCTGCACCGCGGACGAGACGATCTTCGGCGCGAACATGACGACGCTCGCCTTCGCGCTTACGCGCACGGCCGGGCGCGAATGGGATAAGGGAGACGAGATCGTCGTCACCAAGCTCGACCACGACGCAAACGTCTCGCCCTGGCTCGAGCTGGCTCACGACAAGGGCCTCGCGGTGCGCTTCGTTGACATTCACGACGACACGACGATCGACCTCGACGATCTGGAGAGGAAGCTCACGGATCGCACCCGCGTCGTCGCCTTTCCCGTCGCCTCGAACGCGGTCGGCACATTGTCGGACGTCCCGAGGATCGTCCAGCTCGCGCACGACGCGGGCGCACTCGCGTGGGCCGACGCCGTCCACTACGGGCCGCACGGGCCGATCGACGTCACCGACTGGGGCGTCGACGTCCTCATCTGTTCGCCGTACAAGTTCTTCGGCCCGCACCTCGGCGTTGCCTTCGGGCGCGCGGACCTGCTCGAGTCGTGGCGCCCGTACAAGGTCAGGCCGGCCGCGGATCAGCCGCTCGGCAGCCGCTTCGAGACCGGCACGCTGCCGCACGAGCTCCTGGCGGGGTTCGTCGCCGCGGTCGAGTACATCGAGTCGATCGGTTGGGAGGCGATCCAGGCGCACGAGCGCGCCCTCGGCGAGCGCTTCCTCGCAGGCTTGCCGGAGAACGTCGCGCTCTACGGACTGCCGACGATGGACGGACGCGTCTCAACCTTCGCGTTCAACGTCGACGGCGTGGGGACGCGGGAGGCGGCCACGCGGCTCGGCGAGGCCGGGTACGCGGTCTGGCACGGCAACTACTACGCCCTCGAGGTGATGAAGCGGCTGGGGTTGGAGGAGGGCGGCGCCGTTCGCGCCGGCATCGTCCACTACAACACCGCCGAAGAGGTCGACGGTCTGCTGACGACGCTAGCCGCGCTCTAGGGCGCGCCGGCCCAGCGCGTCGCCGCACTGGCACGCGCGAAGCTGCGTGTTGCGCCCTCGTCCACCGCCATCACGATGGGGCCGTGGACGATCAGATGCTTCTCTGCCCGCTCCTTGAGCAGGTCGGTGTAGAACCCGTGGACGAGCCACTCCCGGCCGGGTGCGACGGCAACGCGTACCCGCAACCGGACGAGCGCAGGCGCAAGCTCGTCGATCTGGTGGACCTGCGGGCGCTGGACGAAGGTGGTGGGGCTCTCCGGCAGGACCGCGCTCACGTCGTGCACGAGCAGCTCGGCGGCGTCCCGGTTGCTGGCGACGAGCTCGACGTCGAACTCCTTGACCCCGCCGGGCAGCACTCGGACCGCCGGGATCTGCGAGTTGTGGATGTTGATGATCTCGCCGTCGAGCGAGCGGAGCTTCGTGCGACGCAGCGACACGTCCTCGACCACGCCCTGGAGCTCCATCGTGGGGATCGCAATCGTGTCACCGACCGAGTACCACTTCTCGACGAACATGCTGAAGCCGGCGAGGATGTCCACGAGAACACGTTGGGCGGAGAAGCCGAGGAGGATGAGGAGGAATGAGGCGCCGACCGCAGCGGTCAATCGGTCGAAGCCTCCGGTCACCTGGGCGGCTGCCAGCACGACTGCTGCGGCAAAAGCGATGTAGGCGATGCCCGTGCGGATCACGGCGACCGTCGTCTCGCGCCTCTTGAGCTCGATGATCTTGACCCGGAGGTCACCGCTCGGCGCGTGGTGGTGCCGGTTGTGCCAGGCGAGGACCCTGCGCGCGACGAGGGCGCTGAGACGCGAGACTGCCCAGGCAGCCGCGAAGAGGAGGATGATGGTGAGGAGAGTGAGCATCTGTTACAAACCTTCCTTGAATCGAAGGTATCGACCGGGCTCGCCTTGTCACAAGCCCCGCGGCCAAATCTTTACCGCGGGTTAACCTCAATGACTCCCGCCGAGCTCCTGCAGCAGCTGATCCGGTTCGACACCACGAACCCGCCCGGCAACGAGGCGGACTGCGTTGCCTTCGTCCGAGGCGTCCTCGAAGACGCCGGCTGCGAGACGCAGACGTATGCCAGGGATCCCGCCAGGCCGAACCTCCTCGCGCGCGTCCGCGGCGCAGGCAAGAGCCCGCCACTGCTGATCCAGGGCCATGTGGACGTGGTCACGACGAGCGGGCAGGACTGGCAGCGGCCGCCCTTTGGCGGCGACCTCGCGGACGGCGAGGTCTGGGGCCGCGGCGCAATCGACATGAAAGGCCCGATGGCGATGTACATCAGCGCGTTCGTGCGGGCGGCGCGAGGCGAGCTCGAGCTGCCGGGCGACGTGATGCTGGTCGTGCTCGCCGACGAGGAGAACGGTGGCGACTACGGGGCGAAGTTCCTCGTCGAGGACCATCCGGAGCTGTTCGAGGGTGTGCGATACGCCCTCGGCGAGGCCGGCGGCGTGTCGCGGACGATCGCGGGGAAGCGCTTCTATCCGATCCAGGTCGCTGAGAAGCAGATCTGCTGGCTCAAGGGGGCCTTGCGCGGCCCCGGCGGCCACGGGGCGATGATTCACCGCGGTGGGACGATGGCCCGGCTCGGGCGGCTCCTGACCGACCTCGACCGCAAACGGATGCCGATCCATGTCACGCCGATCGTCCGCATCATGATCGAGACGATCGCCGGCCAGCTCAGCCGGCCGAAGCGCGACCTCGTCTTGCAACTGCTGAGGCCGGCGGTCGCCGACCGGGCTCTCCCGAGGCTCGGCGAGGACGCGCGAACGATCGAGGGCCTGCTGCGGAACACGATCAACGCGACGATCGTCCGCGGGGGCGAGAAGGTGAACGTCGTACCGGCGCGGATCGACCTAGAGCTGGACGGCCGCCTTCTTCCCGGCTTCACTCCCGACGATCTGATCGCCGAGGCGCATGCGCTCGTCGGCGACGACATCGAGCTGGAGCTCGTTCGGCATGACCCCGGCCCGGCAGAGCCGGACTACACGCACTTCGACATGCTCGGCGGCGTGCTGCACGAGCTCGACCCCGGCGCCATCCCGATGCCGCTGCTGCAAGGCGGCGTCACCGACGCGCGGTTCTTCTCGCAGCTCGGCATCCAGACCTACGGCTTCATGCCGATGCGCCTCGCGGAGGACTTCCCGCTGCTGAAGCTCGTCCACGCCGCCGACGAGCGAATTCCCGTCGACGCGCTCGAGTTCGGAACGGAAGCAGTCAGCCGAGCGTTGCAACGCTTCTAGCCGTGCCGGACAAGGACTACTCGGCCACGCCCTTGGCCAAGAAGCTCGGGGCGAAGCCGGGAGTCGAGGTGCTCGTCCTCTTCACGACCAGCCGCGCCGAGCTCGCGCGTCGGTTCGCCGGACTGAAGAAGAGCCTCGCCCCGGCAGACGGCCTTTGGGTCGCCTGGCCCAAGAAGGCCTCGAAGATCGAGACCGACCTCGACTTTCCCACGGTGCAGGAGATTGGGCTCGCGGCCGGCCTGGTGGACAACAAGAGCGCAGCAATCGACGGCGACTGGCAGGCAGTCCGCTTCGGCTACCGGCGGGAGGATCGCCCTCGGTAGCATCGCCGGGGCCGTGAGCACTTACAACCTCGAGCGCCTCGACAACGGGCTGCGCATCCTGACCGCGCCGATCGACTCGGCGCAGTCGGTCACGGTCGCGATCATGCTCGCCGCCGGGTCGCGCTACGAGACGCGCGATACGAACGGGATCGCGCACTTCGCGGAGCACATGTTCTTCAAGGGCACGGAACGCAGACCGACCGCGCGCGACATCTCCAAGGAGATCGACGCGATCGGCGGGGAGTTCAACGCGTTCACGGGCAAGGAGTACACCGGCTATTACGTCAAGTGTGCGGCCGAGTCGCGCGACGTCGCGCTCGACGTCCTCGTCGACATGCTCCGTCACTCCAAGTTCGCGCCTGAAGAGATCGAGCGGGAGAAGGGCGTGATCATCGAGGAGATGAACATGTACTACGACACGCCGCGCGACTTCATCGGCGGTGTGTACGAGGATCTCCTGTATGGCGACCAGCCCTTGGGCTGGGACATCATCGGACGCAAGGAGACGATCCGCGGTGCCACGCGTGACACGTTCAATTCCTACGTCGACCACTGGTACAAGCCGAAGCGAATGGTCGTCGGAGTCGGAGGCAAGATCGGCGACGAGCTCCACGAGCGCGTCCAGGAGTTGCTCGGCGACATGCCGGCGGCAGAGACAGGCGAGCCGGAGCCCGTCCAGATCAGCCCGAACGGTGACGTGCGGGTCAAGGTGCACACCAAGGCGTCCGACCAGGCGCACGTCTGCCTGGGCGTGCACAGCTATCCGCTGAACCATCCGGACCGTTACGTCCTGCAAGTGCTCTCGACCATCCTCGGCGGCGGCATGTCGTCGCGGCTCTTCACCGAGGTCCGGGAGCGGCGAGGGCTCGCGTACTACGTGTACGGGCTCAACCACAGCTACACCGACGCCGGCTCGCTCTACGCGCAGGCGGGCGTCGATATCAAGCGCATCGACGATGCCGTGTCGACGATCGCGGCCGAGCTGCGCAAGATTGCGGAGGAGGACGTCCCTCAGGACGAGCTCGACAAGGCCAAGAGCTTCGCAAAGGGCCGGTTCGTCCTGCAGCTCGAGACCTCGCAGGGTCTGATCATGTTCGGACTTCGCCGCGAGGTGCTCGAAGGCCGAACGCCCGACCCGGAGGAGATCCTCGCCGAGCTCGACAAGGTGACGGCAGAGGACGTGGGCCGCGTCGCACGCGAGGTCATCGAGAACCGCGGCCCGAATCTTGCGGTGATCGGGCCGTTCGACGATCCAGCGCGCTTCGAGAAGCTGCTCGCCTAGAGGGTTGAAACGCGGCGCGTCCGAGCAGACTTTCGCCATGAGGCACGCGGTCTTCCTCCTCGGGGTGCTCGCTCTCGCGGCAGGCTGCGGCGGCGGCGACAGCAAGAAGTCGGCGGGCACGACGACCGTCACGACCACCGTCGCGACCACGACGACCGGCACCGCATCGGTCACGACTCACGGCAAGTACAAGTACCCGCCGGTCGTGATCAACAACTTCATGCAGAGCTGCCAGAACGGCGTGAGCAACAGGCGCGCCTACTGCGCCTGCACGCTCGACAAGCTCTCGAACCAGGTCTCGGTTCAGGACTTCGCGCGAATCGGGCTGTCAGGCGGTGAGCTTCCTCCGCGAATCCGGCGCGTGATCAGGCAGTCCGCCAAAGCCTGCGCGGACAAGCTCTAGAGGTTTGATGCGAAGTTCGGCCGCCGTCATCCGGCCCGGCGAATTTCACATCAGGCCCCTAGCTCACCGCAGCCAGCACAAGCTGACCGACCCTTCTCGCCGTCGCGAGCTTCAGGTTTCGTGCAT
>Ga0184612_10000005_pt1 | contig 95426 bp, 85 predicted proteins | sample PLM3_60_coex_FD_133163 | JGI IMG/M metagenome (GOLD analysis project Ga0184612, IMG submission 133163) | Groundwater sediment microbial communities from an aquifer in East River, Colorado, USA - PLM3_60_coex | ecosystem: Environmental > Terrestrial > Soil > Riparian zone | place: USA: East... | reverse complement strand
CTAACCCGCGATCTGGTGGCTCTGACCACCGTGTTGAGTGCTGCGAAGCACTACAACGTTACGATGGAGAGCCGGTCATTCCATATTGTCTTTCACCGCTGAGCGCGCGGAGGACGCAGAGTCCTACCTTAGCTTTCTGCGCCCTCAGCGGGCTCAGCGGTGAAAAGCTCTTGGACACTGGATGATGCTGGGATCGGGCTGCCAGAACTCTATCGGACCCCGAGCAGCAAATCGATCAACAGCTGATCCAGACGCTCGTAGGCGAGGCCCTTGGCCGCGATCGCGGCGCGGTCGAACGTGCGCTTCTTGAGCGCGTCGGCCGCAGCCAGGCTGTACGCCGGCGCGGGCGGCTCGCCGTGGGCCTCTCGGAGGCTTGCGAGAAGCGCCTGAATCTCCTTGTCCTCGCGGAACCGGCGGGCCTTGTCCTTGAGAATCAAGTACGTCCGCATGCAGCCGCGGGCGAAGTCCCAGACGCCTTCCTGATCCTCGGTGCGGTACGAGTGCGCGTCGAAGTGGCGCGGGCCGTCGTAGCCGGAGTCCTCCAGCAGTTTCACGACGAAGAAGTTGGCTTTGATGGACTCGGACCCGAACCGCAGGTCCTGATCGAACCGGCTGAACTTCTGGTCGTTGAGATCGATGTGGAAGAGCTTGCCCGCCTCGAGCGCCTGCGCAATCGCATGGTAGAAGTTCAGCCCGACCATGTGCTCGTGCGCCACCTCGGGGTTGACGCCGACCATATCGGGATACTGCAGCGTGGGGATGAACGCGAGATACGCGGCCGTCGTCGGGAAGTACAGATCGCCGCGCGGCTCGTTCGGCTTGGCCTCGAGCGCGAACCGGAAGTTGTAGCGCTGGTCGCGTGAGTACTCGCAGAGGAAGTTCAGCGCCTGACGGAACCGCTTGATCGCCTCGACCGGGTCCTTGGCGGCATCGACCTCCGCCCCTTCGCGCCCACCCCAGAACACATAGGTCGTCGCGCCCACCTCGGCGCCGAGATCCATTGCATGCATCGTTTTCTGCAGCGCGTACGCGCGGACGCGAGGGTCGTGCGACGTGAAGGCGCCGTCGCGGAATACCGGATCGGTGAACAGGTTGGTCGTCGCCATCGGCACACACATGCCGAAGTCCTTCAACGCCTGCTTGAAGTCGCGCACGATGCGGTCCCGCTCGGCGGACGTCGCATCGATCGGCACCAGATCGTTGTCGTGAAAGTTGACGCCCCACGCACCGAGCTTGCTCAGCCGCTCGACGGCGACGACGGGGTTGACGGCAGGCCGGACGAACTCGCCAAAGGGATCCCGACCGCGGTTGCCGACAGTCCACAGTCCGAAGGTGAACTTGTCCGAGGCGACAGGAGTGAAGGTGTCGGTCTGCATGCGCCCATGATTGTATCCGCTGGCGGGTTCATTCGGTTCAGGAGGTTCATGGGTTCAGGAGGTTCAGGACGAGCAGCCCGATCAAGTAGGATCACTATGCTCTTGCGTCGAACCCTTTGAACTCTTGAACCTTTGAACCCTTTGAACCTGAGATAAAAATGCCGATTTCGAGACGCCGCTTCGTTCAGACGTCAGCCCTGGCGGCCACGGCCGCTTACGCCGTGCCAGCGGCCGCGCAGCGTGGCGCGCAGGCCGGGCCGACGGGCGCGGTGCCCGATGCCATCCGCGCGCTCAAACCGCTCCCCGGCAAGGCAGCTCCCATCTCGGACCAGGAACGCCTGGGGCGCATCGAGAAGGCTCGGCGCCTGATGGCCGAGCACGACATCGGCGCCATCGTGCTCGAGACGGGCACGAGCATGACCTACTTCGCCAACGTGCGCTGGGGCCTCAGCGAGCGGCCGTTCCTCCTCGTGATCCCGCAGAAGGGAGAGCTGGCCTACGTCTGCCCCGGCTTCGAGGAGGCGCGCGCGAGAGAAATCACGACGTTCACGAAGGACATCCGGGTCTGGCAGGAAGATGACGACTGGGGCGCGACGGTCCTGGGCATTCTGAAGGACCGCGGCGTGTCCACGGCCAGAATCGGCGTCGAGGAGCGCGTCCGCTTCTTCATCGCCGATGGTATCGCCCAGGCGGCGCCGGCCTCGAAGGTTGTCCTGGCGACGCCGGTGACCGCCGGCTGCCGGATGATCAAGTCCGCGACCGAAATCGCGCTGATGCAGCGCGCCAGCGACATCACCATCGAAGCATTTCGCGCCGCCTTGACGACCCTGCGCGAAGGGATGACGCAGATCGAGCTCGGCCGAAACATTCGCGCGGCCTTCGACGCCTTCGGGGGACCGGGGGGATCGGCGCTCATCGGGTTCGGCAAATTCTCGGCCTTCCCGCACGGCAGCATCACGCCCCAGGCCGTCCGCGAGGGAGACATCGTTCTCATCGACGGTGGCTGCAGCATCGAGGGCTATCAATCCGACATCACCCGGACGACCGTCTTCGGGAAACCGAGCCAGCGGCAGCTTGACGTGTGGAACCTCGAAAAACGCGCGCAGACCGCGGCGTTCAACGCCGCGCAGGTCGGGGCGACGTGCGAATCAGTCGACGCCGCCGCGCGCAAGGTCATCACCGACGCGGGCTTTGGACCGGACTACAAGGTGCCGGGTCTCCCCCATCGAACCGGTCACGGCATCGGCATGGACGGCCACGAGTGGACGAACTTCGTGCGCGGCAACAAGACGCGCCTCGCCCCCGGCATGTGCTTCAGCGACGAGCCGATGGTGGCGATCTACGGCGAGTTCGGGATCCGTCTCGAGGACTGCCTGTACATCACGGACAAAGGTCCGAAGTTCTTCACCGAGCAGTCGCCGGCGATAGACAAACCGTTTGCTTAGCTCTCAGCCATCAGCTCTCAGCTTTCAGCCAGACAATCATTCCGAGCTCAGTCGCCCGGCCAGGCTCAGAATGCTCTAGGTGATAGCTGACGGCTGAGAGCTGAAAGCTGAGTGGCTATTTCCCCGCCTCGAGCTTTTTGAACTGCGCGATGTAGGCGTCGACATTGTCGGCCCTGAGGACGTCGACGCCCGAGTCGATCATCGTCGCCGTCGGCATCCTGCCCGCCTTGATTCCGGCCAGCCGGCGAGGATTTTCAGGAGCGTGGATTTGCCGGCCCCGTTCTCCCCCATCAGAGCGTGCGTCTCACCGGACGGCACGGCGAAGCTGACGCCGCCGAGCGCCCGTACGGCCCCGAACGATTTGTGGATGTCGAGGAACTCGAGTCCTGGCACGCGGACGCTATCTTCCGAACGCCATGGGTGACGCCACAGCCTCGGGCGCATACCGCCGCAGGATGCCCAGGCCGATGGCCGCCCGCCGGACGCGCTCGCGAGACAGGGCCAGCAGGCTCGCCTCGAGATGCTGGCCGGCCGGATAGAGCGGCGGTGAGTTGCGTAAACCGTACTTCAAGTAGATGGGCGCCGCAACGCGCACCATCTCGGGAATCTCGTAGTACCGCACGCCGCCGCCGAAATCGTCTGGGCTCTCGATGTAGAAGTCGATGGCCACGTCCACGGCCTGTCGAATGGCGGCAATCTGCGGAAGCGTCAGATCGACGGGAAGGTTGAGTGAGGTGGCGCCGAGATCCTCGAGCAGCCGTGCCGCCGCGGGGTTGGGCGCCGCGAGCGTCACCGACGTCTTGAGCACGAAATCAGGCGGCAGATCGCCGGTTTTTTTCATGCGGCCGAGGAGCATCAACTGGCCGAGGTCGGCGACGAGGACCGAGGTGACTCCGAGCGTGAGGCCGTGTAGTACGTCTTCGATGCCAAACGCGAGCTGATCCGCGCCGCGAAGCGACGACCCCACGACACGTCCCGCGGTGCTGGCCGCCTGGATGCCGATGTCCCAGTTCGCCCGCGGCCCGACGAACAAACACACCTCGACGCCGTGTCGCCGGCCGAGCGCGACCATCTCGCGGATCTCGTCGTCGGTCTGGAGCATGATGCCGCTGCCCTGACTGACGCGGTGAATCATCACGCTCAGTCCGGCCGCGCTCAGCAACACGGCCTCCATCGCCCGCGGACCCTCGGTCGAGGGAATCTCGATCCGATACTGGCCGCCGTCGGCGAACCGCTTCGTGGACGTGGGCAGATCGTATGCGTCCCGTGCCGGAAGCCCGACGCGCGACAGGAGATCGCTCGCTTTACTCATCGGTCCTCATCTTCGTCATGTCGCCTCACGCCGAGCCGACCGGATATGATAGTCCTTTATCCGTCTGGAGGTCTGGAGACGCATGCGCATCCTGATCGCGACAGCCGTCGGGGCCTCGCTAGCCTTCACCTCCCTCGCGCAGACGACGCGCGCCCCGCGCGCCGGCGTCACGCGTGCCGTCAGCTCCACGCTGGTCAACGAGAAGCCCATAGAGATCTTCACGCTCACCAACACGGCGGGCGTCGAAGTGAAAGCGATTACGTACGGCGGCATCATCATGTCGTGGCGGGTGCCCGATCGCCGAGGCCAGATCGCCGACATCGTGCTGGGCTACGACGACCCGGCCGGGTACGTGAAGAACAACTCACCGCACTTCGGGGCAATCGTCGGACGGTATGGCAACCGGATCGCAAAGGCAATGTTCTCGCTCGATGGCCGCACATACGCACTCGCGGCAAACGATGGCGTCAACCATCTGCACGGAGGCAGGCAGGGATTCGACAACGTGCTGTGGGAGGGCGAGGCGCTGCGGGGAGGTGGTGGAGTGGGCGTCGCGTTCAGCCGAACGAGCGTCGACGGCGAGGAAGGCTATCCCGGAAACCTGAAAGTGCGTGTGACCTACACGCTGACCGACAAGAACGAGCTCGTCGTCGCATACCAGGCAACAACCGACAAACCAACTCCTGTCAACCTGACCCAGCACAGTTACTTCAACCTGGCTGGGCAGGGCACGGGCGACATCCTCGGCCACGAGCTTCGTATCAACGCGGATCGCTATACGCCAGTCGACGCGACGCTCATTCCGACGGGTGAACTGGCGGCCGTCGACAAAACGCCGTTCGACTTCCGCAAGCCCACGGCCATCGGCGCGCGCATCAAGAGCGAGCACCCGCAGATGCAGTTCGGGCGAGGCTACGATCACAACTGGGTGCTGGCACGCTCGGGTGCGGGCCTTTCGCTCGCGGCCGACGTGTACGAACCGAAGACCGGTCGGACCCTGCAAGTCAGGACGACCGAGCCCGGCCTTCAGTTCTACGGCGGCAACTTCCTCGACGGCACCATTACCGGCAAAGACGGCCGCGTCTACCGGCAGCGCTACGGCTTCTGCCTCGAGACCCAGCACTTTCCCGACTCGCCCAACCGGCCGACATTCCCGTCGACGACGCTGCGCCCGGGTGAAACCTACCGCACGCGAACGATCTTCACGACGGGGACGAGATAGCTGCCAGCTTCCGGCCTCCAGCTTATTGCTGCCCGAGAGCCGACTGCTGGGAGCTGGAAGCCGGAAGCTGACTCCGGCACGCAATTCGCACAGACCCGTGCCGCTCATGATCAGACTGGAACAGGTGCGGGGAGAGATGCTCGAACGATTCGAGCGCGTAGACCGGCGATTCGCTCAGAACGAGCAGCGTTTAGGCCGGATGGAACAGCGCCTCGCCGAACTGACCGATCGGATCGAGGCGCTGCGCGCGGAGCTGCTGGCGCAACTGGAGTTGCTCTCATGGGCGACGTCAGGCGCGGCCATGCTCAGCGAGGCGGCGACCGACTACGTCCTCGAGCTCGCTCCAGACAACTACGAATAGAACCCTACGACTGCTCGGCGTGTGCGTCGTGGACGCTCAGCCGCCACACCTGCCCGTGCGCCTCGAGGTCCCAGTTGAAGAAGTCCGTCGCGATCCGCAGCGCGGCGAGCGGTTCCCAGGCGAGGCCCAGCAGCTGTCCGTTGCACGGAACGCCCGACGGCTGGTCAGGCGTTTCGTCGTGTGTGCGCGCGGCGAACTTGCAGACGACCGACAGGCCGGCCCACTGCTCGGTCGCGAGACGGTACACCCGGTACTCGCAACCGGGTTCCCAGAGTGATCCCAGCTTGAAGATCAGGCATTCCGGCGCGGCATCGCAGGCCCGTTGGACGGCTTCCTGCTGATCCCGGCTGAGGGGAGCCCACCCAGAGGGAAGCACCGGGGTCCGGTGCGGTTCGGGATAGGCAACGACAACGCCCCCGTGTTCGGTCAATCGCACGCGCCTCGCAGGGCGCACGCCCACTGGATTTCTTGAAGTATTCATTGTGCCTCGAGGTCCTCCGTCCTCGACGCCCTTTCGGACATCCGTCCGACCGAAGGTCAATTCACGAGATTCGACGGCTGCGCGGTCATCCCGGGGACGACGCCATTGGCGCGGTCGAGAGCCGCCTCGTAGAGCCGAATCCAGATATCCGTCGACGCCAGCAGGTCCTGATACTGCTGGTGGAGCCGATGGTTCTCGTCGGCCAGACGAGCGTTTTCACGAGTCAAGGTCAGGATCCGCGCCTGGTCGTCCTGGCGCGATCGTGCGTTGGAGATTCGCCTCATTTCCAGCCAGTTGAGCGTCATTGCCGTATCCATTCCCGCTACCCCCGTTAGTAGACCGTCCCCGTATGTCTGAAGTAACGGTGGTTTTGGGAGAACCGAACATGACAGCCGAACCTCAACCTTGGGTTCAGAGTCCCGGGGGCGGTTCAGGGGGTTCAGGAGGTTCAGGGTTCAGCCTGCCTCCTCTTGAACCCTTGAACCCTCTTGAACCCCTGAACCCCTTGAACCTAAAAGGTCTACAGTTTCGTATTTCGTCGGGTTTTGAGGGATCCGCGGACGAGGGGGGCCCAGGACGAGCCCCTTGGGGGATGACCTACCCCCGCGGCGTAAAGGACCGATTCTGTAATCCCGTCGATGTCAAGGTCGCGTTCGATCAGGCTGTCCGCCAGCCCCATCAGGCAGAATGGCGCCAGACCCAGCCAGGTCGCCGTAAGGCAAAAGGTCTGGCACACGTGGCCGGCCTCTGCCAACGTGGCCCGATAGGCCCGCGAATAGGGATATCGCCACAACTGGCGGGCAAAGACCGCTGTCAGAAACACGTGTGCGGGGGCCTTGGCGAAGTAACTGCTGCTGGGGTAATAGCGTCTGACCCGCGCGAGCGGCACCGGCCCTCGCAGCCGCTCGAGCGCATGGCGGTCAGCCGCGTAGTGATAGATGCCGGCGCGCAGCCCCTGAACGTTGAGAGCCACGACGTAGCACTCGATGGGATGCCGGGCGCCTCCGGACGGAGACGTCTTGAGGGCCAGCTCTTTCGGAGTGGCCTTGACCCACTGCTGCACGCCGGCCGACAGCCCCAGCAGGGTCGCCAGGTCCTCGAGGGTCAGGGCCTTCGCCGAAAAGCGGCGCCAGGTTCGACGCGACACGAGCACGCCGGGAAACGCTCCACGTGCCGGCCTCGGCAGGTCGATCACCCTGGCGCCGGAATAGCGCTTGACCGGTTCGGGCATCGGCCATCGGCGCGCCTGCGCGCGGGCCTGACGGGCGGCCTCGCGAGCGGACCAGAATCGAACGTCTTTTGTAGCTGTGTGGAACAGGCCGGCTTCGGGGTTCCAGCGATCGAGGGTCGCCATGGCACGGGTGCGGGGATCCTCGGCGCGATCCGAGCGCTCCAGCAGCGAACGCGAAACGAGCCGCCGGACGAGCGCGGTGAGTGGCCTCGCGTCGCGGAGGTCGAGCGCGGCCGCGATCTCGTCCGGGCCCCTCCACTCGCTGCAGTAGTCCAGCAGACGGCAGAGCGACGGCGTCGCGCCCACTCGTCGCCCGGTGGCGTAGTTGTGCACGACGAGGCGGCTTCCCCGCCAGTACAGAACGAGGTGGCGCGATCGCCGAAACCGGGGCCCCGCCCGTGCGACCGCCACGTGGATCCCTATGGGATCGGAAACACCATGTCCGGGCCGCAGATCTCCTGAAGCTCCGGCGTGCAGATGTCGTCGACGTCGGTCATCCACTGGCTGATTCGCCGCCGCGTGTCGTCGAGCTTGGCGGACACGTCGGGCGAACCGCTACCCTTCGATGCCAGTGCGGCCAGCACACCTGCGAACTGCACGCGAAGCTTCTTCAGCTCGACCTTCTTCACTGCTTTGGATGCCCTCTTTGTCTTTTTTGCCTTCGGGGCCTTTACCTTCGTGGCCCTGCTGGTGCGGGCTTTCCTTGCGGGCTTCGATTTTCGGGACTTCGACGAACGGCGCTTCTTTTCCTGCCTGGCTTTGGCCACAAATCTCCTCCAGTTGAGCTGTTGACGGAGTGTACCGACAGGCTCAACAGACGGTCAAGGGAAAGCGAGAGAAAAGGGAGGCCGTCACCGCGGAATGGCGAGCCTGGTCAGCACCTGCTCGAAGCGCGGTTCCGAGCGCAGCGCATCAGCCCTGGGGTCGACCGCCAGCCACAGGAGATCGGGCTCGCGCTCGCTGAGGGCCTGCTCGAGCAACTCGAGGGCACGCACGCGGTCGCCCAGAGCTTCGTGAACGAACGCCAGCTGGGCAGACCCCACGCGCTGATGTCTCGACGCGAGCTCGGCAGGAAACCGTGTGAGGGCCGCTCGGGCCTGGTCGACCGACCCGGAGAGCGCCTGAAGGCGAATGAGGTGTACCCGCCAACCGTTCGACGAGCCGTCGCCGGCGATTGCCAACGCCCGCTCGTTGGCGACGATTGCCTCATCTATCGCGCCACGCGCGGCATCTATGCGCGACAGCACCAGGTAGGCACTTGCCGACCCCGGCTCGAGCTGCAGCGCGTGCCCGATGGCACCGAGCGCGCCCTGATAATCGCGCGCGTAGTACAGCATCAGCGCTCGCGTCGATGCTGCGCTGGCCGACATCGGATCGAGCTCCGCCGCACGCACCGACTCGGCGATCGATTCGTCACCCCGGCGCGCCGCGGCGAGGTACCGTGCATACTGCGAGCGGGCCCTCGCAAAGCTGGTGTTGAGCGCGATCGCGCGTCGATAGGACTCGTCGGCGCCACGCCAGTCCCAGTCGTAGTAGAAACGCAGATCGGCGAGCACCGCATGGACCTCGGCCGAATCCGGATCGAGCGCCAGCGCGCGGTTGCCTTCTGAAAGCGCCACCGCGCGCGCTTCCTGGTGGGAAATGGCGCCAAGGAATCCGAGCGTCAGAAGCCCCCGCGCGAGACCCGCGCGCGCGCCTGCGTGATCCGGATCAAGCGTGGTGGCGCGGCGGAAAGCGTCCACGGCACGCTGCCCGTCGGCAGACGACTGGCTCAGGTGGTGCAGCCCTTGATAGTACGCCTCGTTGGCCGCCGGCGTCGTCGGCCTCACCTGGTTCAGCCGACGGCGCTCGGCCGGCGTGAGTACGGCGCTGATGCCTTCCGCGATCGCCCGAGCGACCTCGGACTGCAGCGCCAGCGTGTCGCCCATCGAACGCTCGAACGCCTGGGCCCAGATCTGCGAGTCGCTGCCCGCCGCGATCAACCGGACGTTGATGCGCACGCGGTCGGGGTTTCCGTCCCTGCCACGAACAACGACCAGCGTCGCCTCGACGATGTCGTCCACGTGCAACTGCTTCCCGATTTCGACGATCGACGCCGATCGATCGCGGAATTGCATCACCGACGTCAACGACGCCACCTGCAACGAGCCGATCTGGCCGAGCGTCGAGATCAGTTGATCGGTGAGCTCATCGGCAAGGTAGGGAGGGGCAGGTTCGCTCGAGATGTCTCTGAACGGCAGCACGGCCACGCGCGTGACCGACGCCGGCGCGACCACGAACGTCGAGCTCCGCGTCCAGACGATGAGCGCGGCCACCAGCAGAACAAGCGCCGTCGCAGCCGTGAGGAAGGGCACGCCGAACCGGCGGGGCGCCTTCGGTGCCGCGGCCGGCGGAGGGACCTGGTCCGCGACGGATGGCGGTCGATCCAGCGATTCGCGCAGCCCCTGCTCCAGCTCGCCGACGCTTCGATAGCGCCGAACGGGATCAGCATCAAGCGCCCGTTCGACCACGCGCACGAAGCCTTCGGGCACGTCCGGACGCAAATCACGCAGCGGTTGGCGAACGCGACTTCCATGTGCAAGCAGCAACTGCTCCATCGTCGCGGCGACGACGGGAAACGTCCCGGTGACGAGGTAAAAGAGCATGACGCCGGCGCTGTACACGTCGCTCTGGACCGAAGCGTTCTGACCGCGGAAGATCTCGGGCGCCAGATAGAGCGGTGTCCCGACGAGACGGTTCGAGCCGGCGAGATCCTCGCCCGTCCCGAAGTCCATGAGGACGACGCGTCCGCCGGCCTCGCGCATGACGTTCTGCGGCTTGACGTCGCGGTGCAGCAGCCCGGCGCCGTGGACCGCGGCGAGCGCGGCGCAGACGTCCAGTCCGAACAGCGCCGCCTCGCGTGCCCCGAGCGGCCCCCGCTCCTGTACGAGCTCCTCGAGTGACTCGCCCCGCACGAGCTCGGTCCAGAGACCCACGCGGCCATCGTGCTCCTCGGCGCCGTAGACCTGCACGACGTGCTCGTGGCGAAGGCGGGCCAGGCGTCTGGCCTCGTCCAGAACGCGCGTACGTGCATCACGGCCGGGGTCTGCGCCCGGGCCCTGAAGCGGATCGCCAACCGCCTCCTGATGCAGCAGCTTCAGCGCGACGTCGCGGTGGAGCTCGGAGTCCCAGGCGCGGAATACGTCGCAGGAGGTGCCTTTGCCGATGAGCTCGAGGAGGACGAGACGGCCCCATCGCCGGCCGTCCGGCGCAGCGGGTGTGCCGGCTGGAGTCTCGACGTCGGTCGGAGGGATGCTGCGGTGCAGGGCCGCAATGCTGTCGACGAGGCGAAGATGTCGAACGATACGACGGTCGCGGACCGCAACGCTTGCCTCAACCGCCTGCCAATCAACAGGGCTGCCGTCCGCTACCGATGCAGCGAGATCCGCGAGCGCGCGATCGTCAGCCCTCAACGGGCATGATCCTTGGCTGGCACTTCAATTCGAGAGATGCAGGCAGTCTACTGACACGCACGGACATGTTCAAGAGGTTCAAGGGGTTCAAGAGGTTCAAAGAGGTTCAAGAGGTTCACAGGGTTCACAAGGTTCACAAGGTTCACAGGGTTCAGAGGTTCGAGAACGCTCTAACCCTGAACCCGGAACCTCTTCTGAACCTGGTGAACCCTATGAACCCCTGAACCTCACATTCGAGGATTGCGCCGCAATTTCGGGCTCGGTCCTCTGGGAAGGGGCGCCCACGTGGTGCCACGGGGGGGGCGGCCCACGCCCGCCCCGTACAGAACTGATTCGGAGATCCCGTCGATGCCAAGATCTCGTTCGATGACGGAATCCGCCAGTGCCATCACGCTGAAGGGCGCCAGGCCGAGGCTGGTGGCGGCCAGCAGGAAGGTCTGACAGACGTGTCCGGACTCGATGAGCGCGGCGCGATACGCGCGCGCGTAGGGGTACCGCCAGAGGATGCGCGCGAAGATGGCAGTAAAAAACACCATCGCTGACGCGTTGGCGAAGTAGCCGCTCCCGGGCACGTAAGAGCGCATGCGTTCGATCGACACCGCCCTGCCGATGCGCGTCAGTCCGTGGCGCGCCGGCGCGTAGTGATAGATCCCCTGTTTGAGCCCTTTGACGTCGCGCGCCACGACGTAGCATTCGGTCGCGTGGCGAGCCCCACCTGAAGGAGATGTCTTGAGAGGTATGACGACATCCGCACCCTCGACCCATTGTTGAACGCCTGCTGCGAGCGCGAGGACTGTCGCGAGCTCATCGAGAGTGACCGGCTCTGACGAGTAGCGACGCCAGGTGCGGCGCGCGTGCAACACCCTGGCAAAGTCGTCCTCACGGTTCGGACGGCGCAGATCGATTGTGTCGAGGTTGGGATAGCGCTTGATGGCCGGCGGAGGACGTGACGGCGGTGCGCCTGCGCGCGCGCGCTGCGCCCGCTGGACCCGCTGAACAACGACGCGTTTGGACGCGAACCGCACGTCCTTCGTGGTCGCGTGGAAGAAGCCTGCCTGCGGGTTCCAGGGTCGCAGGGTCTCCATGGCGCTGACGCGGGGATCGCATGGGCGATCGGAACGTTCGAGCAGTGTGAGGGCCACCATCCGGTCGATCGTGGCCTCGAACGTAGTCGGAGGGACGAAGCCCGCGCGTTCCAAGTCGGCGAGCTTCGTCCAATCGTCGCAGAAACTCAGCAGGTCGCAGGCTTTCGGCGGGACTTCAACCTTTGCGCCGGTGGCGTAGTTGCACGCCACGAGCGTTCGGGTTCGCCAATACGCGACGAGGTGCGGGGAGCGCCTGACACGCAACGCTCGCGCCCGCTTGCGGGCGGAGGACACCTAGATCGGTATTCCCATCGTAGGATGGCAGATATCTTCCAACGTCTCCAGCGCGTTCTTCAGACGCTCGATAGTGTCTTCATTCGATTCCCCGGTTCGGGCGGCGGCTGAAGGCTGCTGGAGACTGCTCGATTCCAGATCCTTGATGCGCTTTCTGATGTGCCGTTGGAGCGGCTTTAGATCCAATCGTGACTGGTCGCCGCGTGTGGGCGTCCGGGCGGTCTTCTTACGGGCTGTTTTTTTTGGTGTGCTGCGCTTCTTGACCACAACGTCTCCTTGAAGATACAGGCTCGCTGAGCGGAGTCTAGGTCACACGTCAATGATCGTCAAGATACGAGACGAGTCTGATGAGGCGCGCGCGGCGCGATCACGGGATTGCGAGCTTCTGGAGAAGTGTCTGGAAGCGAGGCTCCTTCCGGAGGACATCGACGCGTGGTTCAACAGGCAACCATACTAGCGATGGATCGCGCTCGTCGAAGGCCGCTTCGAACGCATCGAGTGCCGCTGCTGTTCGTCCCAATCCCAGATAGAGGTAGGCAAGATCTCTGGGACGAACGCGTAACGTGCCTTTCGTCCCGGCGCTCTCGAGTTCGCCCGCGGCCGCACGCGCCTCGTCAGGATGTCCAGCCAGCGCGAGCAGTCGAATAACGACGACTCGGAGATTAACGCCGGGATTCCCAGCAAGCTGCACCGCCTGGTTTGCCGCGGCAAGAGCCTCCGCATACCGGCGTTGGGCCTCGAAGACGCGAGCCTGGAGGAAGTGAGCCGCGGGATCGTTGGGCTCCTGTTGCACTGCCCGTTGAGCGAGCTCTCGAGCAGCACTGAAATCTCGCTTGTAGTACAGAAGCATCCCGTGATTGACCGTCGCAGTGCTGGAGTTCGGATCGATCTGCAGGGTCTCTTCCGAAATCTTCAGAGACTCATCGAATCGTCGCTCGGCCGCGAGGAGCTGTGCGTACACGTTCCGAGCGTAGACGAAACCCGGATTCAGATCGAGACTGCGTCGAAGCTCGCGCTCAGCGCCAGCCCAATCCCAGTCATAGAGGAGCTTGATGTCGGCCTCGGCTGCATGAGCCTCGGCGATGTCTTCGCCACTGTCGAGAGCCTTCCGAATCTCGGCGCGCGCCGAAAGCCTGGCGTCCGCGTGCGAGAGAACACCGAAGCCTGCCAGCTTGACGTACGCGAGCGCCGCGCCGGCGTGCGCCGCGGCATAGTTGGAATCCAGGTCGACCGCGCGCTGGAACGACGCCAGCGCACGGCGCGCGGGCTCGGGCCCATAGCCGGCCAGATGCAGCCGGCCTTGGAGATACGCCTCTTCCGCCGCGGGGCTCGTGGGCCGGAGCTGCCCAAGCCGAAGGCTTTCCGCACCGGTAACTGGAGCATTGACCGCAAGAGCCAATGCCTTCGCAGCCCTGGACAGCATCGCTCTCACTTCACCGCGCGGCGCCTGGAACGTCCCGGACCAGAGCGGCCTGCCGCTACTGGCCGAGATGAGGCTGGTCTGAAGCGTGACCTCCTCAGGTCCGGTGCCCCTCGCTGCCACGCTCAATACGCCTTCGAGCAGCGCATCGACGCCGAGCAAACTGCCAATCTCGGTCGGCGGCCGGGTCGTCCCCTTGAACGGGAGGGTCGACATCAGCGACGTCGTGCGCAACGAATCAATCTGACCAATAGTCGCAATCAACTGCTCGGTGATCGCGTCGCTCAACCCGGCCGACGACGCGACCGACCGATCGACGAGCGGCAACACTGCCAAGCTCGTGATGGAGGCGTCGACTTGGCCTGACCGTCCAGTCCAGACGATGAGGCCCGCGATGAGCGCGACAAGCGCTGCCGCGGCGGTCAGAAACGCGAATCCGAAGCGTGGGCGTCGCGACGCCGCAGGTGCCTGAACGGCAGCGCGGCTCGCCGGCGCATCAAGCGACTCGCGCAGCGCGGACTCGAAATCGCCGACGCTCTGATAGCGTCGAGTCGGGTCGCTGTCGAGCGCGCGCTCGACGGTCGCGACGAACGCCTCCGGCAGATCCGGCCGGAGATCCCGCAGCTGCTGACGCTCGCGATGCGCGTGCGCCCGCGCAAGCTGCTCCATCGATGCAGCCACGACGGGGAACTTCCCGGTGACCAGGTAGAACAGCAGTACGCCAAGACTGTACAGGTCGCTCTGCACCGATGCCCGCTGACCGCGGAAGATCTCTGGCGCGAGATACAGCGGCGTCCCGACAAAGCGGTTGGTGCCAGACAGTTCTTCGCCGGTGCCGAAATCCATGAGCACGAGGCGGCCGCCGCTCTCGCGCATGACGTTCTGCGCCTTGACGTCACGATGCAGGAGGCCGGCGCCGTGCACCGCCGCGAGCGCCGCGCACAGGTCCAGGCCGATGAGCGCAGCTTCGCGTGGGCCGAACGGCCCCCGCGTCTGAACCGTCTGCTCGAGCGACTCGCCGCGCACGAGCTCCATCCACAGGCCGACGCGGCTGTCGTGCTGCTCGGCGCCATACACCTGCACGACGTGCGCATGACGGACCCGCGCCAGGCGTCGCGCCTCTTCGAGAATCCGGTCGTGCGCGTGCCCATGATCGCCTTCGTCGTGCAGCAGCTTCAGCGCAACTTCGCGGTGAAGCGCCGTGTCCCAGGCCCGGTAGACCTCGCACGACGTACCCTGACCGATGCGATCGAGCAGCGACAGCCGGCCCCAATGCGGACCAGCCGGGTCGGCCGGGAGCGCGTGATCCAACGGCGATCGATTGTCGTCGGGCTCGGAGACGGGGATGCTGCGGTGGAGGCTCGCGATGCTCTCGACGAGGCGCAGGTGGCGGACGAGACGGCGATTGTCCGCGTCCGCACGCGACTCGGCGCTCACCCAATCGACCGGCGCGCCGTCGGCCACCGACGCGGCGGCGTCCACCAGTGCGCGATCGTCAGCTCTCAACGTCCATCTCCTCAGCCAGCCGAACCAGGGCCCGCGTCACGGCCATCCGGGCCGCATCGGCACTGGCTCGGCCATGTGCCGCGGCAATCTGCGCGTAGCTTTGCTGCAACTCCACCCGAGCGATGATCATTTCACGCTCTTCGGGTCGCAGCCGCTGTAGCGCCGCTTCGTATCGTTCCACGGCCTCCCGGCCGATCGCTTCATCGAGCGGAGACGCCGACGAGTCTGCATGCTCGGCCTCGTCGTCTATACCCGCCGGCGCCGGATACCGCGTGACCCGCCGCACCTCGTCACGAACCCGGTTGATCAGCGCCTGCCGCAAGTACGCCTGCAGCGCGCCGTCGTGACGCGGCTCGAAATCCTTGAGGTGGCGGAGCGTCTGGGTGAGCGTCTCCTGCACCAGGTCTTCGGTGTCCCGGAGATCACGAGTCCATCGCGGCAGACGTCCCCGAGCCCATCGCCGCAACGGGCCCTGATGCCGCCGAATCAAATCGTCGAGCGCTTGTGCGTCGCCCTCCCGGGCGCGACGCAGCAGGTCCGTCGTCGAGGCCAGATCGGCAGGTGACGGCTTGGACTCAGCCATGAGAGCCATGACGCGGAGCGAAAGCAGCCGTCATGGCCCAGATGATAAACCGATCCGTCGTGCCGAATGGCCTTCAGATAGATGTAACGCCCGCGGATCGGGAACCGAACATCAGTGTTCAGTCCCACCTCTGCCATATGGGTCGAAGGAGCCGAGTCGTTGGGACAGATGACGCTGTCGAGGGGATAAACCCGACGTCCGTTTGGGGGGGAACGTCCTAATCGAGCGCGACTTTCCTCAGGAGTGCCAAATCCGTCAGCATCCTGCCCGCGCCGAGCACCACCGAGGTCAGCGGGTTTTCGGCCACGAGGACCGGGAGCCCGGTCTCGTCACGGAGGCGCTTGTCGAGGTTGCGGAGCAGGGCACCGCCGCCGGTCAGCACCACACCGCGGTCGAAGATGTCCGCCGAGAGCTCCGGCGGCACACGCTCGAGCGCGTCGCGGACTGCCTGCACGATCAGTCTGACCGGCTCGGACAATGCCTCGCGGATGTCACCGTCAGAGATCTTGAGCGTCCGCGGAACGCCCTCCACCAGGTGCCGGCCCTTGACCTCCATCGTCAGCGGCTGGTCGAGCGCGGCGGCCGACCCGAGCTCGAACTTGATCTGCTCGGCCGTGCGCTCGCCGATGAGCAGATTGTGAGCACGGCGCATGTACGAAATGATGGCCTCATCCAAGGCATTGCCCGCAACCCGCAGCGAACGTCCGTAGACGGTGCCCGCAAGGGAAATGACGGCGATGTCGGTCGTGCCACCACCGATGTCGATGATCATGTTGCCGGCCGCTTCGGTCACGGGCAGGCCCGATCCGATCGCTGCCGCCATGGGTTCGTCCACGAGGTGGACTTCGCTCGCCTTCACCCGGTAACCGCTGTCCTTCACGGCCCGGCGTTCGACCTGCGTGATCTCCGGAGGCACGCCAATCACGATGCGCGGCCGGCGCAGCGGGCTGTTCCCCTGTACCTTTCGCACGAAATACATCAGCATCTTCTCGGCAGCATCGAAATCGGCGATGACGCCGTCCTTCATCGGACGAACCGGCTTGATGTTGGCCGGCGTGCGCCCCAGCATCTCGTGCGCTTCGGCCCCAACCGCTTCAATCGACCCTTTGGCAATATTGAACGCGACGATGGAGGGTTCGTTGAGGACGATGCCGCGCCCGCGCGCGAAGATACAGGTATTGGCAGTACCGAGGTCGATAGCGACATCGGTCGCGAAAGCCGAGAACAGGCTCATGTCCGAAGGCTCCGGGGTCGAACGAGACGGCAGGGCGGTGCTTTCGCAGCCGCCCTGCCCTCGTCTGGAGGAGAGGTGCCGTTGCTGTCGTCCTCCCCACGCATAAGTCGTTCCGCACACGTGCGCCGACGAAAGCGCGCATTCGCGCGAAGAACTGTGGCATTGCGGGCGGTCTACGGGCCCGATCGGGCGCGAGCGCACTTACGAAGATGAAAGCGGATTACAGTTTTGACGACGGCTACTTCAGCGGGAGCTTCCTGACCTCGACCTGGCCGTCACCCGCCGGGCTGAGGTAGTGCACGGCGCCGGCGGACAACGTGGCTGAAGTCGGTCCGGCAAGCGCAATGTTGCCGTCGAGCACGTCCACGGTCCTTACGCGGCGACCGAGATCGTCGAGCCTGAGACGAAGCAGACGGAACGGTCCGCCGAGGTCGCCCTGGATCGCGATGATTGACCCGCGATACCAGCGGATCCACCGCAGATTCTCGATGCTCGTCTGCCGAGCAGGTTCGACGACGGTCATCGCGCGCGTCGTCAGATCGATGCGGAGGATGCCACGGTCGTACGCGGCGTAAGCAAAGCCGTCAGATGCGGGCGCAAGGCTCGAACATGCGGGCGCGGCGAGGCGCACGACCATCTCCAGCGTCCGCCCCTTCTTGGCAACGCGATAGACGCGCCGGCCTTCGCCGTCGAGCACGAGGATGTTCTGGGGCGTGACGGCGACGTCGGTGAAGCGGCCGGGCCCATCCTCGGTAGAGAGGGGAATGGACGTCAGGACGCGGCCTGAGATCAACTGCAGCTTGTGCAGCGTCGACGAGCGCGACTGGCTCGAGGTGCTGACGACCCACAGATCGCCCTCTACGCTGTCAATCTCGAATGCAGACACCTCGTCGAAGCCTGCGTCGACTCCCGCGAGGCTCGCCAGCCGCCCCGACCGCTCGCCGACGACCAGAAGCCGCCGATCCTTCGCGTCTCCGACGATGAACCGGCCCGAGACGGTGTCATACCCGAGACCAACCGCGGCAAGACCTGGCGCCGAGAAAACCAGGGGCGCTCCGGGCCGCGCTGCCGCTTTTGTCTTCGGTTCAACTTTGGGGGCCTCGACCTTCGTGGTTCCGGCTGTCGGCGCTTCGACCTTCGGAGCGTCAACCCTCGGCGTTTCGACCTTCGGTTCGATCTTCGGGGCGGTTGCTGCCTTCTCCGGCACAGGCGTTCCGCTGACTCTGGCCTCGAACTCCGCCCAGGCCGGCAACGCCCGCACGAACCTGAAGTCGTCGCTCGTGGCAGCGTCGGTAGCAATCCCCATGGTCGCCAGCCGCTGAAGCATCACGAGCGCATCGTGCGGCCTCCCGCTGAGGCTCTGAGCCCGCGCCAGCATGGTCATCAGCGCGGGGTCGTTTTTCGGACCTGCCTGCAGGGCACGCCAGGCGAGGTCGTGAAACGCGCTGTAATCCTGCCGCGCGGCAGCGTCGAGCGCCAGCTGTCGGCACTCCTGCCACTCGCGACAGTCCTGCGCGCGGGCCGGAGCGTGCGTCAGCGCGACGGTGGACAGAGCGACGATCATCAGTGAAATCAAAGTCATCATCGGGAGATCGCAGATGGCTCTGAACTCGGGCCATCGTCATATGTATCGGTGTTGTGAACGGCTCAGAAGAGCCTGGCCAGAAGATCGAGCAGATCCACGCCATCGTCGCTCTCACGCGGTCCGGATCCAACCACGCGACCACCGGTAATGCCGAGCGACTCGCCGACTACGGGCCGCGGCATCTCGCGGCTGCCGCGGTCTTTTCCGGGCGCATCGACGATCTGCTTGAGCTCGCCGAAGTCCAGCCAGACGAGCTCGCACGGTTCGCAGGAATCGATCACGACGTTGCCGGGTCCGTAGTAGGGGTGGGTTGTCATGGGACCGGTGCACACCGGGCAGCGTACCTTGCGGTCGAGCTCGTCCCGGTTGAGGGGAATGGGCGGTGCGGGCGTGTCTGTGGCCCACGCACGCCGCTTCTGCACAGCGCCAGCGAAGCCGGTCCGCGCGATCAGGACGCCGCGGCAGCGCCGGCAGTATCGAATGGGGTGCGTTTCATCGAGCATCGCTGAGGTGAGCGGCTGGCTGCACACGGCACAGGCAACGGCTTCCGGAGTCTCCCCGACGATCCGGATGCCAGGCTCGGCCTTTGTGTCAGGAAAGTGAAACGACCCGCAGTAGCGGCAGAAAAAGTAGCCGCGCGATGCGAACAGCTCCATCGCGCCGCCGCAATTCCGGCAGTTCATGAAGGAATGTTCTCACGAATTGCTATGATCAGATGCTGAACTCCACCTGAGGGACGTAATGTCAGGATCCCGAGCACTCGTGCTCATCTTGTCGGTACTTGTTGCAGCCATCCCAGCAGCAGGCGGCTGTGAGGTGCACTGGGACACGACCAGCGCTTCACTTCCCGCTCCACCCGATGTCGCTGCACCGCCGGCAGGATCGCTCAAGACGACCTCTGGGTTGTCGACCCTGGTGCTCCAACCCGGAACAGGCAGCAGGCACCCGCGCCCCTCGGACCGTGTAACGGTCCACTACTCGGGCTGGACGACGGACGGCAAGATGTTCGACAGCTCGGTCACGAGCGGCGAGCCCGCGTCGTTTGCTGTGAACAAAGTGATCGTGGGCTGGACCGAAGGACTGCAGATGATGGTCGAGGGCGAGAAGCGCCGGTTCTGGATTCCGGAGTCGCTCGCCTACGGGGGACAGGCCGGCCAACCGCAAGGCATGCTGGTGTTCGATGTCGAGCTGATCAAGATTAATTGAGGTTCCCTGTCGCGTCATGCATCTCGCAGCGCGACCATCGGATCGACGCGTGTCGCGCGGCGGGCGGGGATGTAGCACGCGGCCACCGCTACGGCGAACAGCACGGCGGTCACGCCCGCGAAGACAGCCGGGTCGTGCCGGCCGACGCCAAACAGCATCGTCTGCATGAAGCGCGAAACGGCCGCCGACGCGACGAGGCCGAGCACAATCCCGACGCCGGCGGTCATCAAGCCCTGTTTCAACACGAGCGTGAGAATCGACTTCCGGTCGGCGCCAAGCGCCTGACGAATCCCGAACTCCCGGCCGCGTTGCGCCACGCTGAACGCGAGCACTCCGTAAATTCCAATCGCCGACAAGACGAGCGCGACCGACCCGAAAAGCGCCAGCAGCATCGCCGGCGTCCGTCGCAGCTCGAGCGACCGTGACACCCATTGATCCATGGTTCGCACGTCGGCGAGGGGCTGTTCAGGATCGATCGAGCGGACAGCGCCGCGGACCTGGCCAATCAGCGTTTGCGGATCGAGGCCCGTCTTGAGGACGAGCGCCATTCCGCCGGGCGGCTGCTGCGTGGCGGGGCGATAGACGCGCTCCTTGGTGACCGGCTGCCCCAAATCGATGCTGTTGATCGTGCCCGCGACGCCGACGATCGTCATGGGCGGACTGTCTGGGCCACCCCGCCGAATCTGCTGACCGAGGGCGCTGCGCTTTGCAAAGTACTTGTTGGCGAGGAACTGATCGACGACGACAACGGGCGGGCTGTCGGCGGTGTCGCCGTCGTTGAAGAAACGCCCTTCGATGAGCGGAATCCGCATCGCGGCGAAGTAGTCGCCACCGACCACTTCCTGACGGCCGTGCGGTGCAGCTTCGGAGGGCCCCGGCGTGTACCCAACGATCGAATACGACCCCGACGAGACGTTCCCGTTGAATGGGACGTTGCTGGTCAACCCGGCGGAGGTTGCACCAGGCAGGGCGCGTGCAGCCTCGATCAGCCGCATCCAGAACGCACGGCGTGCCGGGGGGTCAGGATAGCGTGCCGCCGGGAGCGAGATCTGGGCTGTCAGCACATTGTCGGTGGCAAATCCCGGGTCGACGCTTTGCAGCCGCAGGAAGCTCTTGAGCAGGAGCCCCGCCGCGACAAGGAGGACCAGCGCAAAGGCCGTCTCGGCCACCACGAGAATTGACCGCGTGACACCCGTGCTGCGTCCGGCTGAGCCGCGGGTGCTGTCGTCTTTGAGGAGCGACCAGGTATTGCCCCGGAAGACGACCAGCGCGGGCACCAGGCCGAACACCAGACCGGTGACGACCGCCAACCCCATTGTGAACGCCAGCACGGCGGGCTGGAGCGAGACGGTCGTCATACCGGGGACCTGCTGCGACCCGAGCGCGACGAGCGCGCGGACGCCCGCAAGGCCGAGCAGCAGGCCGCCGATCCCGCCAAGGACCGCAAGGACGAGCCCTTCCGTCAGCATCTGCCGGATGAGCCGTCGCTGCCCCGCCCCGAGCGTGGTACGGATCGCGAGCTCTCGGTACCGGCCCGTGGCGCGCATCAGCAGCAGGTTCGCGACGTTCGCGCAGGCAATCAAGAGGACCAGCAGGACGAACACCTGAAGGAAATAGAGCGGCGTCCGAAGATCGCCGACGAGTTGATCCCGAATCGCCACGGCGAAGCCGCCGAAACCGCTCGTCCGCGCAAACGACTGACGCTGCGGCAACCGGTCGAGGACGCGATCGACGATCGTCTTCATCTGCGCGTTGACTTGCTCGATCGTCGCATCCGGTCTCAGGCGCGCGATCATCTGGCTGAACTCGTTGCCACGCCCCTGATCCGACATCTGCTGGGGCGTGAACGAGAACGGGACAAGCACCGAGATGTCACGGGACGGCAGCTCGAAGTCCGCCGGCAGCACGCCAACGACCTGGTAAGGCTCGCCGCCCAGGCGAATCGGCCGGCCCACGATCGAGCGGTCCGCCGCAAACCTGGAGTTCCAGAGGTTGTAGGTCAGGATCGCGAACTTGTCCGCGCCCGGCTGCGCCTCCTCTTCAGCAAACGCCCGACCCAGGAAGGGCTGGCGCTGCAGGGTACTGAAGAACGAGGGCGTGACCGCCAGGCCTCGCACCTGCACGGGTTCGCCCTCGGCGGCCAGGCTCAGGCCACGATTCATGAACAGCGTCGCGTCCCCGATCGCCGAGGCCTGGGTTTTCCGGTCGATATAGTCGGGAATGGACACGCTGGCCTGAGGCAGACCCATCAGGGGATAGGTGTTCCAGACGAAGACGAGGCGCCCCGCATCGGGATAGGGCAAGGGCCTCAATAAGTACTGATACAGCAGGCTGAAGATCGCGGTGTTCGCCCCGATGCCGAGCGTCAGGGTCAGCACGGCGACGAGCGTGAAGATGGGCTGCTTCCGGAGCGATCGGAGGGCGTAGCGGATGTCCTGCATGGCACGTTGGACGGGAAAGAGCCCCGAATGGTTTCTCCGTCCATTCTCTCTTTCCCTTTTAGCCGCTTCGACAGAATACTTGAGACATGGGAAGGCTGCTGCTCATCGGCCACGAGCCCGCGCTCGCGGGGGCGCTTCAGGCAAGTCATCATCTGAAGGATCACGACGTCGAGACGTGTGGCGGACGCTTCGAGGCAGCCCGGCTCCTGCGCACGCGGGCGTTCGACCTGGTGTTGACGGACCCATCGACGAGCGCCACCGAAGATCTGGCGCTCCTCAAGGAACTGAGTCAGCTGCGCCCCGGCATCAAGACCATCCTGCTCGCACCTTCGCTGTCGAACGTCGAGGTCATTGCCGCGCTCCGGCAGCACGTGTATGCGTGTTTCACCCGGCCGATCGACTACGAAGAGGTGGCGGACATGGCACGCGCCGCGATCGAAGATCCGCACTGGCGCGACGGCATCGAGGTCACCTCGGGCCTCCCTTACTGGATCACCCTGCGCGTGGCGTGCCGCCTCATCACCGCCGACCGGCTCACTCGCTTCATGACAGAGTACCGATCGGACATTCCCTCGTCCGAACGCGATCTGCTGATGACCGCGTTCCGCGAGATGCTGCTCAACGCGATGGAGCACGGGGCCGGCTTCGATCCGGAGAAGGTGATTGAGGTCACGGCGGCCCAGACCGCGCGCGCGATCGTGTTTCATTTCCGAGACCCGGGCAACGGATTCGATCGCGAGGATCTCAGCCATGCGGCCGCGACCCCGCACCCCGAAGACATCATCAAGAGCGCGGCCGAGCGCGCCGACAGCGGCTTGCGCCCCGGCGGCTTCGGTATGCTGATCGTGCGGCAGATCGTCGACGAGCTGGTCTACAACGAGCAGGGGAACGAAGTGCTGCTCATCAAGCACTTGAAGTAGCGTCTGGTCCGGCTGAAGCCGGACACTACGATCGTCACGCGTAGTGTCCGCCTTCAGGCGGACGTGCTGAAGCTGGAAGCGGTTTCAGCGTGGGCCGAGCCGCAGCACGGCGCGGTCAGTCGCAACGTAGACGACGCCGTCGGCCGACACCGAAACGGCTCGGATCGGGCTGTCCACATCCTGGAGGAGGCGCTCGGCCGACACGAACCGCGTCGGATCCCCTCTATCGAAGCGCAATCGCAGCAAATGGCGGCCCTCCTCGGCCGCCACGAAGAGGTCGCCAGCAAACGCCGGCAACAGCGTGCCACGATAGAACGCCAGCGCCGCAGCGCCAGTCCCCGCGGGCAACGGAATACGCGCGCGCGTTGACGTCGACGCGGTCCCGGGCACAACGATGCGCAGTTCTTCGACGTCGCGCCGCTTCACGTCGGCGGCCCAGAGTACGCCCGTCAGAGGATGCCAATCCAGCCCGCGGGGCGATTGAAAATCCGTCGCGAACACGGGAATCCCCGCGGGCTGGTCCCGCGGCGTCGTGCCGTCGGTGTTGAGTCGCAGGATCTTTCCGCTGTACGACGCCTGCGCCGGGGCGCGGCCGCTGCCGGCGGCCGAGTCGAACGCGACATACAGCCGGCCATCCGGCCCCACGCCGAGCGAGGCCGAGGGCCTCGTCGCGGCCGGGATTCCGTCGAGAAGCACCGCTCGTTCGCCGAGTCGGCCGTCAACCTCCCGGTAGCGCACGAGACGGAACCGTCCAGTCCCCTCGGGGGCCGAAACCGAGTAGACGGCATAAAGGAAGCGCGTCCGGTCGAATTGCGCGTCGAGGGCGAGGGCGAGCAATCCGCCTTCAGACACGCCCGTCATCAGCGCCCCGTCGATGATGACTGCGGGATCGGGATCGAGGGCACCGTTGCGCAGGATCCGGATGCGGCCTTGTCGCTCGGCGATGAACACGCGACCGTCAGGCGCGCTCGCGACCGCGGTCGGCGCGATGAGGTGGTCCGAGAGTATGTCCAGCCGGAGCTCGGCGCCGTCGGTTGTGGTCAGAAGCGTAGTGACCGGCAAGGCCGGCGAGGCGCCCCCCGCCGTCGCTCCGGTCACGGTCACGCGGAGCGCGGCCGATCGGCCGCTTTCGATCACGACACCGTTGCTGTCGACGACGAACGACGCCAGTTCGATCGAGTGGCCGCCGGGCGCCATGGCGGGCATCCGGCTGCTGCACGGGAACGCACTGCCGCCCGATCCGCCGCACGAGACATCGGCGAGCTCGACCCGATTGCCGTCGACGTATGCGGCATAGCGAAACGTCGCGAGCTCCGTCGCGTCGGCCGCGGCCTGATTCCAGCCGAGTCGTTCGTTGCCGGAAATGCGCTCGCCGGTCGCTGGCGGGTCGGACGTCGACGGTGGCGGCTTGCTGTTGCCCCCGCACGATGCGATCGCTACAGTCAGCGCCGCTGCGACAGCCGCCCTGATCCAGCCCGGCCGTTCCATTGCACTGCCCATGATTTGGTCTCCTCAATGATAGCTCGATAGCGCTGGGGAAGCCGGCGAAGAACGGTCGCGCCGTCGTCTACAATGCGACATGGCCTCCCGCCGTTCGCGGCCTGACGCCGTCGCGCTCGGTGCGTGCCTGATCGCATGCGGCATGGCGTTTTTCGCGACGTACCTCGTCACGATCTGGGCGCAGGGCCGCCTTCGCTCGCAAGTCTACGCATCGGGCTTCACGGCACCAGTCGCGTTCGTCCAGGATCCGCTCGATCGAAGCGTGCAGTTCGTCGTCGAGCAGGCGGGGCGGATCCGGACCGTGCGCAACGGAACGGTGCAGCCCGCCGACTTCCTCGATTTGCGCGTCGTCGTCCTTGCCGGCGGCGAGCGTGGGCTGCTCGGACTGGCGTTCCCTCTGGACGGGTCCAGCAGCCGCTTCTACGTCAACTTCACCGATCGATCCGGCGATACCGTCATCGCCCGTTTCCGCCGGTCGGCCGATCCGCTCGTCGCCAACCCTGCATCCCGGTTCGATCTTCGATTTGGTGGCCCAAACGGACCGGCCCCCATCGCTCAACCGTTCGCGAATCACAACGGCGGGCATCTCGCGTTCGGGCCGGACGGTTACCTTTACATCGGGCTCGGCGACGGCGGCTCGGGGGACGATCCGGATCATCGGGCGCAGAATCCGCAGGAGCTGCTCGGAAAGATGCTGCGCATCGACATCAACGTGCCCGACACGCACGCGGTCGGGTACCAGGTGCCGGGCAACAACCCGTTCGTGGGAGGCCGGCCCGTCGCGGCACGGCCCGAGATCTGGGCGTTCGGCCTGCGCAATCCCTGGCGCTACAGCTTCGATGACTCGGCGCGCGGTGGCACCGGTGCGCTCGTGATCGGAGATGTCGGGCAGAATGCGTTCGAGGAGATCGACTACGAGCCGCCGAACCGCGGCGGCCGCAACTACGGCTGGCGCAACCGCGAAGGCGCGCACGATAACGTCACGTCGCGCCCCCCGGCGTTTCTGCCGCTCGTCGATCCGATCCACGAGTACGGCCGCTCGTCGGGGCAGTCGGTGACGGGCGGCTTCGTCTATCGCGGCCGCGCGCTCGGCGCGGCTTACGCCGGCCGCTACTTCTTTGCCGACTACGTGCAGGGTCGTGTGTGGTCGCTCGCGCTCCTGATCGATAGCCAGGGCGAAGCACGTGCAGCGGGGCTGACCGAGCACACCGCGGAGCTCGGCGGCCAGAGTCAGCTCGGCAACATCAGCTCGTTCGGCGTCGACTCCGACGGTGAGCTCTACGTCGTCAGCCTGTCGCGTGGAGCCGTGTTGCGCGTCGCAGGGCTCGGGCCTCCCACACCCACCGAACTGCGGGTCATTCGCTAGTCTGCCTCTTCCCTCGAATCCATGTAGAATCGCCGCTCACCAACGGCCTCCGCCCGAAAGGCGGCCAAAAAGGAGCACGCGTGAAGCGCCCGGCCTTCTGGATCCTGCTTGGGTTGGTCTCTCTCGCCGCGACCGCGGTGGCCTTTCACTATTTTCCTCAGGCGTTCTCGATCGTCGCGCTCGACATCACGATGACGCGCGAGCGCGCACTGGCCGACGCAGGCGCGATCGCGGCGCGGGACAGGCTGGGCCCACCGGATTTCCGGCAGGCGGCCTCGTTCGCGCTCGACAGCGAGACGCAGACCTTCGTCGAGCTGGAGGGCGGAGGCAAGACCGCGTTCACGAACATGCTGCGCGAGCAGCTCTATGCCGCCTACACCTGGCGCGTGCGCCATTTCAGAGAAGGAGAAACGAACGAGACGCTCGTCCGATTCACGCCGGACGGCCAGCCCTACGGCTTCGTCGAGACGCTGAAGGAGGACGCGCCGGGCGCCACTCTTGACGCCTCCGAGGCGCGGCGTCGGGCGGAAGCGGAAGCGCGCGCACGATGGCGCGTAGACCTGACCCCCTTCGCCCTCGTCGAGCAGGGCCAGGAGCGGCGGCCGGGCGGCCGCATCGATCACACGATGACCTACGAGCGATCGTCGCCGATCCTCAACGACGGCCGGTACCGCCTCCGGCTCGTGGTCTCGGGCGACCGGCTGACCGAGGTCACGCATTTCGTCCAGATCCCCGAGGCGTTCACGCGTCGCTACGACAGCATGCGGTCAGCCAACGAGGCCATCGGGATCGGCTCGGTCGTCGGCATGGTCCTCCTCTACGTGGTCGGCGGCATCGGCGTGGGCCTCTTCTTCATGCTGCGCAGCCGCTACGTGCTGTGGCGTCAGGCCGCGGTCTGGGGCCTCATCGTCGGGGCGATGCAGGCGATGGCGACGCTCAACGAGTGGCCGTTGATGTGGATGACCTACGACACGGCGGTACCGCGCACTACATTCATCGCCGGGCAGATCGCGACGCTTGCCGCCACGCTGGTGGGTTTCTCGGCGTTCATGGCACTGTCGTTCATGGCGGCCGAAACACTCACGCGGCGCGCGTTCGGCCATCACCCGCAGTTCTGGCGCGTGTGGGCGAAGGGACCTGGGGGCTCGACCGCCGTCCTGGGCCAGACGGTCGCGGGCTATCTGCTCGTGTCGGTGTTCTTCGCGTACGACGTCGGGCTCTACCTCATCGCCACTCGCGTCTTCGGCTGGTGGACGCCCTCGGAAGCGCTGTTGCACCCGGACGTCCTGGCGACCTACGTGCCCTGGCTCTCGGCAATCGCCAACTCGCTCCAGGCCGGGTTCTGGGAAGAGTGCCTGTTCCGGGCGGTTCCGCTCGCGGGCGCCGCACTCATCGGCGACCGGTTCGGAAAGCGCGGTCTGTTTCTCGCCATCGGCTTCCTCGTCCAGGCGGCGATCTTCGGCGCGGGGCACGCGCCATATCCCACACAGCCATCGTTTGCCCGCCCCGTCGAGCTCATCCTCCCGTCCATCGGATTCGGTCTGCTCTACGTCTACTTCGGGCTGCTCCCCGGCATCGTTCTGCATTTCGCGTTCGATGTCGTCTGGTTCGCACTGCCGATCTTCCTGTCGGATGCACCGGGCATCTGGTTTCAGAAGGCGATGGTCATCGGCATGACGCTCGTGCCGCTCTGGATCGTCCTGTGGCGGCGATGGCAATTTGGTGCGTGGACGGTGCTGGCACCGGCTGACCGCAACGCGGCGTGGACGCCACCGCCGGCAGCGGAGCTTGAAGGTGTCGCTCCAGCCATCGTTCATCAGGGACTGAGTCCGCGGACCAGGAGCGCATGGCTTGCGATCGGCGCGCTGAGCTTCGCCGTCTGCGTCTGGGCAGCCGCTGCACGCGACCAGGCCGACATGTTCACGATCAACCGCGAAGCGGCGGCAGATGTCGCTCGCGGCGCGCTCGCCTCACGTGGCGTCACACTCGGACCCCAGTGGCGCGTGCTACCTGTCCCGGATGACGGAAGAGGCGGGCCACACGAGTTCGTATCCGAGACTGCGGGAGAAGAGAGGCGGCGGCAGTTGCTCGGCAAGTACCTTCCGGAACACCGGTGGAACGTGCGCATCGCGACCTTCGAAGGCGACGTCGCGGAGCGCGCCGAAGAGTGGCGTGTCTTTGTGACGAAGGCTGGCCAGGTACTTCGAATCGAACATGCGCTCCCCGAAGCCCGGCCGGGCGCGGCCCTCGACGAGGACACCGCGCGCGGTCGCGCGGTTGCCGTGCTGACGCGTGAGTTCGGCCTCCGAGCGGAGCCCTCGGGAGACGTGGGGAGCGGTCAGGCGCGGGAAATCTCCGCACGCCCAGCCAAGCGCAAGGCGCGAACCGACTGGACCTTTACCTTTGCGGATGCCTCTCTTCCGCCGCTGCCGCAAGGCGAGCTCCGAATCGCGGTCGATCTGGCGGGCGAGGAGATAACCGGCGTCCGCCGGTTCGTGTTCGTGCCCGAGCAGTGGGAGCGCGGGCAGCGCGCCGCCCAGACACGCAACCTCATCGTGCGCGTGATCGTCGGCATCGTCTTTGGCGGCCTCCTGGTGTCGGCCGCCGTGGCGGGCGTGATCGCCTGGAGCCGCAGGCAGTTCGCGCCGCGGCTGTTCTTCGCCGTGGCCGGAATCATGCTGCTGGTCACGCTCGCGTCGGCCGTCAACGGGTGGCCGTCGACGCAGGCCCAACTACGCACCGAGCTCCCGCTACCCATCCAACTCCTGGGAGCAATCGGCATCGGGCTCGTCGCGCTCATCATCGCCTCGACTCTGGCAGGCCTTGCGCTCGGCGCCCAACCGGCTCGTCTGGGCGGGGTGGGCAGCCTCCCAGACCGCGAGGCGATGCTGCTCGGGTGCGCGGCCGGAGCGTTCGGCGCGGCGATGCTCGCGCTGGCCGGATCGCTTCGGACCCCGGTCTGGGCCGACACCGCCAACATCGCACCCGTCGGGACCTTCGTACCGGCGCTTGCCGTCGCCCTCGACCCGCTCGCGGGCTTTCTGACGCGGGCCGCGGTACTCCTCAGCTTGCTGGTCAACGTCCATCAAGTCACGCTCGGGTGGACGCGGCACCGCGCGCTCGCCGGAGCCGTCGTGGCACTCGTGGGATTCCTCGGCGCAGGAGCACCCGCCGGATCGCAGCTTGCGGGGTGGGCCGCCGCGGGCCTCGTGCTGGCCGTCGGACTGCTCGCCGCGTATGCGACTGTCCTGCGGGCCGACCTGACCATGGTCCCGATCGCGCTCGGCACGATGATGGCGATTGGCGCGCTGGCGCAGGGCGCGCAGCGTGCATTCCCAGGTGCGTTTCCCGGCGCGCTCATGGCCGCCGTGCTGACCGCACTCCTCGCCTGGTGGTGTTTCCGCGCGCTGCGCCGCTGGCGCCGGGGATTCGGCGCGTAGCGTGCCAAGGTGCGAGGGGCCAGGTGCCAGAGTCCGTCGTGGCGCGGGCGCTTCGATGGCGCGCGGCATTCTTGAATGCGCGACATTCTTGAATGAGGGTGCGGCTCAGCGAAGACAGGCCGCCACCGCGGACTCTGGCACTCTTGGCCCTCTGGCACTCTTCTCTAATGCGCCGACTGGCGCTCTTTCGGATCGATCGCCATCAGATCGGAGTGCGTTTCGACATGGCCCTGCACGATGGCCACGGCCTTCGCCACGGCGTCCGGATCGCCAGCGCGATAGACGTCGTTGGCGCTCACGAGCTCCTTCTGACTGGACGGCGTCGAGTCGATGCTGTCGTAGATGGCGACGACAGGGCACGCGGGCACACACGCCCCGCAGTCGATGCATTCCTCGGGATGGATGAAGAGCATCGGGGCCGATTCAAACTCCGGCTCATCTTTTCTTGGATGAATGCAGTCGACGGGACAGACATCGACGCAGGCGGTGTCCTTGGTCCCGATGCAGGGGTCGGTGATGACGAACGGCATGACTGGCAGTTTAGCATTCTGTCGTTTTTAGCGGAATGGCGCTATGCACCATTCCTTGTGGATAGAATGGCACCATGCTCATGCGATTGCCGTTGCCAAACCGCGTCCGCGCGAATACTCCAATGACAAGCTCCGCTCGACGAGCGCTCGTCCTGACGATCGTCTCGTGCGTCCTGCTGCTGTCGACGACGCCCGCCGCGCAGGTGGCGACCGCTCCGGCGTCCCCGTCGGATGCGACCGTCGTCCAGCGTGTGGACGAGTACATGCAGGCCGAGAGGAAGGTCAACGGTTTCTGCGGCACCATCCTGCTGGCGCGGAAGGGCACGCCGATTGTCGCGAAGGGGTACGGTCTGGCGAACGCCGAATGGGAGATTCCCAACACGCCCCGCACCAAGTTCCGCCTGGGATCGATCACCAAGCAGTTCACGTCAATGGCGGTCCTGCAGTTGCAGCAGCAGAGCAAGCTGAAGGTGCAGGATCCGATCTGTCAGTACCTGACCCCGTGCCCTGACGCGTGGAAGCCGATCACGATCCATCACCTGCTCACCCACACGTCCGGGATTCCCAGCTACACGAACGCTCCGTCTTATATGACCACGATGATGGTCCCGAAGACTGTAGACCAGATGGTGGCGGGCTTCCGGGATCTCCCGCTCGAGTTCGAGCCGGGATCGCAATACAAGTACAACAACTCCGGGTACTTCCTGCTCGGAGTACTGCTCGAACGGGTGACGGGACAGACGTACGAACGGGTGCTCCGCGATCAGATCTTCACCCCGCTCGGCATGTCGGACTCCGGCTACGACTACCCGGCACGGATCCTCCCCATGCGCGCATCGGGGTATTCGCGGCAGGGCTCGAGCCTGACGAACGCGCCCTACCTCGACATGGTGCAGCCCTTCTCCGCCGGCTCGCTGTATTCGACGGTCGAAGACCTGTTGAAGTGGGATCAGGCGCTCTACACCGACCAGCTGCTGCCGAGCGAAGGCAGAAGCGCGATGTTCACGCCGTTCAAGGGGAACTACGCCTACGGCTGGCAGGTGCCCACGCCGTCGCCGCAGACGTTCGGGCGCCGGCAGGTTGCCCACGGCGGGGGCATCAACGGTTTCTCGACAATGATCATCCGGCTGCCGGACGACAACATCGCCTCAATCGTGCTCTCGAACGTGCAGCAGGCCTCGACTGGGCGCATCGCGCGGGACCTGCTGGCGATCCTCTTCGGTCAGCCGTACCAGGTCGCTGTCGCGCGCACGGTCGCCACGGTCGATCCGAAGATCTACGACGCGTACGTCGGTCAATACGAACTGACGCCGACGTTCATCCTGACCGTCACGCGCGAAGGCGACCGCCTCATGACGCAGGCGACGGGCCAGCCGAAGCTCGAAGTCTTTCCGGAATCGGAGACGAAATTCTTTCTGAAAGCCGTCGACGCGCAGCTCACGTTCGTCAAGGATGAGAGCGGAACCGTGACCCACGTCATCCTCCATCAGGGAGGCAAGGACCAGAAGGCACAGAAGACGAAGTAGCGCGTCAGGTTGCGGACTTGTCGAGCCGTGCGGCCAGCCGCTCGAATTCCGGCGTGGGCCCGCGCCACTCGAGCTCGTCCACCGACTCGAAGAGCGGGAGGTCGGACCGAAGCGTCGCCAGATCCCGAAACAGGAAGGCCTGCTTGCGCTCGCGAATGAGCGTCGCGGCAAGCGTGGCGGAGTTGGCCGCGTTCACATGCCACGCACGCCAGTCGTCGGGAATCGCCTCGAGATGCCCGAACTTCGCGAGCACGGCGGCCGTCGACTTGGGTCCCCAGCCGCGCAGGCCGGGATAGCCGTCGGCGGCGTCTCCCACAAGGGCCAGGTAGTCGGGAATCGACGCAGGAGGCACGCCGAACTTGCTGATTACTCCCGCCTCGTCGCGCGTCGCATTCCGCCGGCGGTCGAGCTGCACGACGCGCGTGCCACGGACGGCCTGTCCGAGGTCTTTGTCGGGAGTGCAGATGACCACGCGCTCGACCCGCGCGTCGCGCGCGGCCAGTGCGGCCCCCGACGCCAGGGCATCGTCCGCCTCGAACTCCACCATCGGCCAGACGACGACCCCGAGCGAGCGGAGCGCGTCTTCGAGCGGGTGGAACTGCGCCAGCAGTTCGGGCTCGATGCCCGCGCTCGTCTTGTACCCGCGCCAGAGCCCATTGCGGAACGACTCGATGATCTGGTCCGTGGCGACGGCGACGTGCGTCACGCCGCCGTTGATCAGGCCGAGGATGGACCCGACGACCCCGCGCACCGCCGCGACCTCGACACCGTCGGCTCCGCGCACCGAGGGCAGCGCGTAGTAATAGCGGAACAGCTCGTACGTGCCGTCGATGAGGAAAACCTGCATGGCTCGGTCGTCAGTCGGTGGTATTAGAGCCTATCTCACAACCAGGAACGATGAGGGATTTGTTCCATCCCGATGACGCAATGTTAGGATCGGAGGAGTGATTCAGGAGGTCTGATGGCGGAAGGTGATTTCTTGGACGACCGCAGACGCGCTTCGGAAGACGACTACTTCCGCAAGAAAGATCGCGAGCTCATCGAAAAAATGCGCAACGCGGCGACCCACGACCGCGCGAAGCATGAAATGAGCGCGAAGACCGGACTGAACGATCCGGCGCTGCTCGAGGAGCTCGACGCGCTGGGCTTCACCCCCGAAACGATTAGCGTCCTGCCGCTCGTACCGATCGTCCAGGTGGCCTGGGCCGAGGGCGGCATCACCGCGGCCGAGCGTACCCTGCTGGTCAGGCTCGCCCGCGCACGCGGGATTGCGGAAGGCAGCCCCGCCGATCGACAACTCTCGGACTGGATGGCTCAACAGCCCTCCCCCGACGTCTTCGCGCGCGCCACGCGGTTGATCCGGGCCATGCTCGACGCGGGTTCGTCCGAGGGCGGCAGGCTGAGCGCCGACGACCTCATCAAGTACAGCGAGAGTATCGCCGCCGCGTCGGGCGGCATCCTCGGGATTGGCAAGATCTCGCCGGACGAACGCGCGACGCTCGCCCAGATCGTAGCGACGCTCAAAGCGCGCGGTTGAACCGCGGACGTCGACGACCGTCTCATGTCGACGGCGTTCATCTCGACAAGCGCGCCGCACGGTCAACGTGTTCGCGCGCGGCGGAACGGTCGCCGTCGATCCCCGGCGCCCCCCAGACACCTCGCGCGCGCACGCCGCTGACGGCATCGGTGCTCAACACGAGCCGCCACCGCCGCTCCTCGGGACGATAGAATAGGCTCCACTGCCAGCCCGCATAGGCCGAGAGATCGGCGCGAAGCTCCGTCCAGCCGGCCTGGACGCCTGGCGTAAGCAGCACGTCGGAGAGCTGCTCGTAGATGCGATCGTCGCTGACGCCGACCCGAAAACGCAGGGGCTGAGGCGGCGTGCCGTCAACCCCGCCTTCGATCGCGACGCGGGCGGCAAACGTACTTCGGCGAGGGACGGGGAGCACGAAAATGAGCCGGCTGGGCGCGATCGTCCGGATCGTGGGCAGCGACTGTCCTGACACGGACACGTCGGCGACCTCGAATGCGGCGCGCGACGGCCGCGCCTCGGCGTCGCGGAAGTCGCGGACGAGATCGACGATGCGGACCGGCGACGGATCCGCGGGCGCGCAGGCCGCAAGCGCCACGAGCGCGGTGCCGATCGAGAGACGAACCCTTCGACCGGTATCAGCAGGATGATGTGAATAGAGACGAGACAGAAGCGCCGCGCCCGCAGATGATGACCGCCGGGCGTTCCCGCAGCCAATGGATCTGCTCGGCCGCTGCCATCGCGCTCGTCGTTCTGCTGCTGGCATCCGTCGCGCGATTGTACCACCCGCCGTACGGCTTCACCGAGATGATCGGCTTCGCCAACGGTGGAGCCGGCGAGCTGCCTGCGCTGCAGGCGATCCCGCACTACCGCCATCCGCCGTGGGGCAGCTACGACGGACAGTTCTACGCGCAGTTGGCGCTCGAGCCGCTGCTGCGCGATCCGGCCATCGACCGGGCGCTCGATCTGCCGCCGTATCGTGCGCGGCGCATCCTCTTCAGCTGGACGGCGTGGGTCCTCGGCCTCGGCCGTCCGCAGTGGATTCTGCACGCCTACTCGCTGCAGAACGTGCTCGTCTGGCTCGCACTGGCGGCCGTCATGACGCGGTGGCTGCGGCCCGACACGCCACGAGGACTGGCCTTGTGGATCGCGTGCCTCTTCTCGCACGGCCTGCTGGCGTCGGTGCGCTCGGCGCTGCTCGATGGCCCCAGCATGCTGCTCATCGCCCTCGCCATCGCGGCATCCGAACGCGGGCGCCTGTTTACGTCGGCCGCGATCGTCGGCGTGGCCGGGCTCGGACGCGAGACCAACCTTCTCGCCGCCCTCGCCCTTCCAAGGTCCGACGGGCGCCGACGTTGGCTCGCGCTAGGCGCAGCGCTGGCGATCGCCGCGCTGCCGCTGCTCTTGTGGCAGGACTACCTGCGCTCGATCTACCGATCGACGAGCGCGGTCGGCCACGATCAGCTCGATCGTCCGGTCCTCGTCTACGTGCAGGTGCTGCAGCAGACGCTGGGGCGCGTCCTCGGCGACGATGCCAGCCTGCTCATGGCATTCAAGCTCGGAGTGATCGTCTGTCTGACCGTGCAGACGGTGTACCTGCTCTATCGCCGGCAGTACGCGTCGCCCTGGTGGCGCGTCGCCCTCGCGTACGCGCTGCTGATGTTGACCGTCCACAAGGTGGTCTGGGACGGCTACCCCGGAGCAGTCACGCGCGTCACGCTGCCGCTCGCCTTCGGCTTCAACGTGCTCCTGTCGCGCGAGCCAGGTCGACGCTTCTGGCCCTGGTTCATCCTCGGCAACCTGCACCTGCTCCCCGCCGCGATGCTGCTGCCGTTTCATGAGGGATAGGCTAGTGAAAGTCTGCCGTCTGAAGCGGGAAGTCTGAACGGGAAGTTCGAAATTCGAAGTTTGAAGGACGAAGCCGCTCGCCGAGTCCGTGTGTTAGCATCAGGGCTCGGCCCGATCGACAGCAAAGGAGCACGAAGATGGCGCAGTACGACATCACGCCGGACGCGACGTTCAGCACTCCATATGCCGCCGAGGAGCGGGTCACACTCTTTCTCCGCAGCGTGTACGGCTGGATGTGCGCGGGGCTCGGCATCACGGCGCTGGTGGCTTTTTTCGTCGCCCAGTCGCCGGCGCTCGTCCTGGCAATCAGGGGCAACCCGGTGCTCTATTGGGGCCTGATGATTGCTCAGCTCGGCATCGTGTTCTTCCTCTCGGCCCGAGTCGAGAAGATCGCCGGCGGCACGGCCTCGCTGCTCTTCATCCTGTACTCTGCGCTCACTGGGGTGACGTTCGCGTTCATCCTGCTCGCCTTCACGGGCGCGTCGGTCGCGACGACGTTCATGATCTGCGCCGGGATGTTTGGCGCCCTCGCGCTTTACGGGACGACCACCAGCCGCAGCCTCGCCGGCTGGGGTCAATTCCTCTTCATGGGCCTCATCGGCGTCGTCCTGGCGTCGTTCGTGGGAATCTTCTGGCAGAACGACGCGTTCCAGTTCGTGCTCGGATTCATCGGCGTCATCGTGTTCACCGGGCTCACGGCGTACGATGCGCAGCGGCTGAAGCAGATGGCGCTGGCCATGCCGTCGGGGCAGGTCGGGTCCTACGCGATCGTCGGCGCGCTCACGCTCTATCTGGACTTCATCAACCTCTTTCTTATGTTGCTGCGGTTCACGGGCAGCCGACGCGACTGAGCCCGGCGTTCGGGTGGCGAGGCACGGGCCACGGCACTTTCACGAAGGGCACGTGTAGCGGCCGTCGGCTCGTTCAGACATCAGCATGAGTGTTCTGCCTGCGTAGGTTTGGCGTCATGTCGCTGGAAAAGCTGAACGCCTCGCTCGTCGCCGACGTCGCCGCGCTCAAAGAAGAAGGCCGGGCGAAAGCTCCCGAACGGGTCATCGTCGGCTACACGCCCGCCTCAGGATCGAGGGGACCGCGATACCGGCTGCGTGGCAGCGACCGCGACTTCCTCCGGATGAACAGCAACAGCTACCTGTCGCTGTCGAACCACCCGGACGTGCTGGCCGCCGCCGATGCGGCGTCGCATGCGTTTGGCGCGGGACCGGGAGCCGTGCGCTTCATCGACGGCACGTTCGCGCCTCACGAGGAGCTCGAAGCGAGGATCGCGCGGTTCGTCGACCGGCCCGCGGCACGCGTATTCAATTCGGCCTACACGACGGTGCTTGGCCTCGCGATCGCGCTCGCCGGCCCCGACACGTTCTGGATTGGGGATGCGCTCAACCACAACTGCATCATCCGCGCGATGCGCATCGCGAACGTTCCATCTGCACAACGTGCGATCTACAAGCACCACGACCTCACCGATCTCGCGCAGCACCTCGCGCGCGTGCCTGACGGTACCGGCCGGGTCGTCGTCATCTTCGACGGCATCTTCAGCATGCGCGGCGACAACGCCCCGGTCGACGCGATCGCGGCGCTCGTCCGCGAACACGAGGCGCGCTTCCGCGACGGCGTCGTCACGGTGATGGACGACTCGCACGGGATCGCGGCATACGGACAGACCGGCCGTGGCACCGAGGAACACTGCGGTGCGCGCGTCGATATCTTCGTCGGCACATTCGGCAAGGCGTTCGGGGTGAACGGCGGATTCGTCGCGGCGAGCGCCGAGCTCGTCGAGGCCGTGCGGCAGAAGGCCGACACCTATATCTATACGAACCCCCTGGGCGCGGCCGACGCGGCAGCCGCGGTAAAGGCGATCGACGTCGCGGACGCCGCCGAAGGACGCGCGCGCCTCGCGCACCTCCAGTCGCGCACCACGCAGTTTCGCCGCGGCCTCGAGTCGCTCGGATTCGAGTCGATTCCCGGTCCGCACCCCGTCGTCCCGCTGGTCGTGCGCGACACTGGCCGCGTGCGATCGATGGTCGCCGGGCTCTTCGACCGCGGGATCCTCGCCGTAGGTCTGACCTACCCCGTCGTCCCGAAGGGCGACGAGACGATCCGCTTTCAGATCAACGCGGCCCACACCGAAAGCGACATCGACGAGCTGTTGGGCGCGCTGAAAGAACTCAAGGGCGCGACACTGAGCGCCTGACAGAGCCCCGCCCGGCCACATGACCCACCGGGCATTTGGGTATACTCCGCGCATGCGTTCACTCGCTCGCGCCGGAGCGGCCGCGCTAATCGCTGCCGCGACTCTTTCCTCTCTGTCCGCGCAGCCCCGCGTGACCACACCACGAGAGCAGCTCGGGTTCAGCTTCGGCGACGACTATCAGCTCGCCAACTACAAGCAGATCGCCGACTACTGGCGGAAGCTCGACGCCCAATCGGACCGCATGGTCGTCCAGGAGATCGGCAAGACCGCGGAGGGTCGACCGCACCTGATGGCGATCGTCACGTCGCCCGCCAACCACAAGAACCTGGCGAAGTATCGCGACATTTCCCGCAGGCTGGCGTTTGCCGAGGGCGTCGCTGACGAGCAGGCGCGGACGCTCTCGAGGGAAGGCAAAGCGGTCGTCTGGATCGACGGGGGACTGCACGCGACCGAGACGCTCGGCGCGCAGCAGCTCGCCGAGATGGTCTATCAGATGGTCAGCCGGAACGACGCGGAGACGCTGAGATTCCTCGACGAGTGCATCATCCTGTTCGTCCACGCGAACCCCGACGGCAACGACCTCGTCGCCGATTGGTACATGCGGAGTCCGGATCCGCTGAAGCGGAGCGCCGCGGGCCTGCCCCGGCTGTATCAGAAGTACATCGGCCACGACAACAACCGCGACTTCTTCGCGTCGACTCAACCTGAAACCGAGAACATCAACCGCGTCCTCTACCACGACTGGCTGCCGCAGATTCTCTACAACCACCACCAGAGCGGCCCGGCCGGGACCGTCGTCTGGTCCTCGCCGCAACGCGATCCGTACAACTACAACCTGGACCCGCTGCTGATTCTGGGCCTGCAGGCGCTCGGCACGCACATGCACCAGCGGCTGGCGGCCGAGGGGAAGCCGGGCGCGACAATGGCGTCCGGCGGCGCGTACGACGGGTGGTGGAACGGCGGGATCCGCAACACCGGCAACTTTCACAACATCATCGCCATCCTGACCGAGACGATCGGCAGCCCGACGCCGATGCGCATTCCGCTCGTCATCGAGCGCCAGATCCCCACGCGCGATCTCCCCTACCCCATCGCGCCGCAGGAGTGGCGATTCAAGCAGTCGGTCGACTATTCCATTTCGTTCAACCGGGCGGTCATCGACTACGCGGCACGCAACCGGGAGCACCTCCTCTACAACATCTACGCGATGGGACGACGCGCGATCGATCGCGGGAATCAGGATACGTGGACGCCGTCGCCGACGAGGCTCCGGGCGATCGCCGAAAAGATGGGTGAAGGCGGCCGCGGCGGCACGCCCGAGCGCGACGCCGAGCTCTGGGCCGAGCTTCGCAAGCCCGAGCACCGCGATCCGCGCGGCTACATCATCCCGTCGGATCAGCCTGATTTCCCGACGGCGATCAAGTTCATCAACGCGCTGCGTGAAGTCAACGTCACCATCCACCGCGCCACGCGCGAGTTCGGCGTCGCGGGCAAGTCTTATCCGGCGGGTTCGTTCGTCGTGATGACCGCGCAGGCGTTCAGGCCCCACGTGCTCGACATGTTCGAGCCGCAGGATCACCCCAACGTCATTCCGTACCCGGGCGCGCCGCCGACGGCGCCGTACGACAATGCGGGGTGGACGCTCGCCTATCAGATGGGCGTCGCCTTCGATCGTGTGCTCGAACCGTTCTCGGGACCGTTCGAGCGCGTCGCCGACTGGAACGTCATGCCGCCTCCCGGCCGCGTGACGACGGTGTCCGGGACCGAGGCGTTTCGAATCGACCGCCGGCCGAACGATGCGTATCGCGCGGTGAACCGGCTGCTGGCCCGGGGCGCACGCGTCACCGCGACACAGGATGCGTTCTACGTCGCCGCTTCCGCCGCAACCACCGCGCTGCTGCAGAAGATCGCGGCAGACCTTGGCGTCAGCGCTCAAGGCCTCACCGGCATCCCGGCGGCGCAGACCGTGCGCCCGCCGCGGATCGGCTTGTGGGATCAATACGGCGGGTCGATGGAGTCGGGGTGGACGCGCTGGATTCTGGAGCAGTTCGAGTTTCCATTCGAGCGCGTATTCGCTCCCAGGCTCGACGCGGGCAACCTGAACGCGGCCTACGACGTGCTGATCTTCCCCAGGGGCGGGCTACCGGTGGGGTCAGGCGGCGGACGGGCCGGCCGCGGCGGTGGACGCGGTGGCGGACCGGGGCTGAACACTGACCCGAACGATGTCCCGCAGGAGTACCGGTCGCAGCTTGGGCGGGTGAGCGCGGACACCACCATCCCGCAACTGCGGCAGTTCATCGAGGGCGGCGGTACGCTCATCGCGATCGGTGACTCCGCGATGAATCTCGCTGCCGCGCTGAAGCTTCCCATCGAGGATCACCTGACGGAGAACGGCGCGCCGCTGCCACGCGCCAGATATTTCGTGCCAGGATCGGTCCTCTCAGCCAGAGTGGACGTCACGCAGCCGATCGCTGCCGGCCTGAGCCCGCGTACGGACTTCTTTTTCGACAACAGTCCCGTGTTCAGGCTCGGTCCGGGCGCCGCCGGCGCCGGGATTCGTGCGATTGCCGCGTTCGACAGTCCGGCTCCGCTCCGGAGCGGCTGGGCGTGGGGACAGAAGTACCTCGACGGCGGCGTCATCGCCATCGACGCCCCCGTGGGCAAGGGCCGCGTGCTGCTCTTCGGACCCGAGATTCTTCAGCGCGCGCAGCCGCACGGGACCTTCAAGCTGCTCTTCAACGGCATCATTGCGAGTGTCGCCCAGTAGGACACGTCAGGAATGGTAGAGTCAAACGACATGCGAACAGTCCGCATCCTCACGCTCTCGGCCGCCCTCGCGAGTACTGCTGCGGGAACCGGGAGCACGGTTGCTGTTCCCCAGCCGCAGGACCCGCGCGCCTGGATAGCCGCGAGCAATCGGCACGCTCAGGTCCTGCTCGACGTCCTCGCGCGCGTCGCGCCGGAGAGCGCCGGTCAATTCGGGATCACGGGACTCGACGAGGCCGTGACGAACCTGACGGCGGAAGCCGGCGAACGCGCCCGCGAAGCGACTGCCGCGGCCGTTGCGACGCTGCAGACCAGACGCAAGACCGAGCAGGATCCGCTCGTCCGCCAGGATCTCGACATCCTGATCCGATCGGCGCAGACCAACCTGCGCGGCGGACGCCTGTCTCAGGACCGCCTGCTGCCCTATGCCGATGTGACGGCGCTCGTGTTCGGTGGCCTCCGGTCGCTGCTCGACGCGCAGGTGGCGCCCGAGCGCCGGCCCTCGGCGGTCGTTCGGATTCGAAAGTATGCGGGCCTCGTCGAGGGGTACGAGCCCATCACTGCGCAGGCCATGCGGCTGACGCGCGAAAAGCAAGGGAACGCGCAGCTGCTGCCGCCGGCCAGGTCTCAGGTCGAGCGGGATCTGGTAAACGATCCAATACTCCTGCAGGGCCTCGAGAAGCTGTTCGACCAGTACAAGGTCGAGGGCTGGCGCGAACCGTTCGCGACGCTGAAGCAGCAGCTCACCGAGTATCAGCAGTTCGTCCGCACGGAGATTCTGCCGAAGGCGCGCACGGATTTCCGCCTGCCTCCGGACCTCTATGCGTTCGCGCTCGAACAAGTGGGCGTCGGGCTGCAACCAGAACCGCTCGTGAAGATGGCGCGGCAGGCGTTCATCGAGATTCAAGGCGAGATGCAACGTCTGGCACCTGCGGTGGCAAAAGCGCGTAACATGCAGACGACGAACTATCGTGACGTCATCCGCGCGCTCAAGAAAGAACAGCTCGTCGGCGACGCGATCCTGCCGCACTACCTGAAGCGGCTCGCGGAGATCGAGGCGATCATCAGACGCGAGAATCTCGTCACGCTCCCCGGACGCGAGGCCCGGATCCGCATCGCCACCGAAGCCGAGGCGGCACAGAGCCCCGCGCCCAACATGCGACCCCCGCGGCTCCTCGGCAACACGGGCGAGATGGGCGAGTTCATCCTTCCTCTGAACATTCCGGCCGCCGCCGGGAGCAAGACGGCCACGCTCCCCTACGATGACTTCACGTTCCAGGCGGCCTCGTGGACGCTCACCGCGCACGAGGCGCGTCCCGGGCACGAGATGCAGTTCGCGAAGGTCATCGAGGCAGGCGTCTCGACGGCGCGCGCGCTCTTCGCGTTCAACAGCACGAACGTCGAAGGCTGGGGACTCTATGCCGAATGGATGATGCTGCCCTACATGTCGCCCGAGGGTCAGCTCATCTCGCTGCAGTTCAGGCTCCTGCGGGCCGCGCGGGCCTTTCTCGATCCGGAGCTGCACATGGGGCGGGTGACGCCGGACGAGGCGCGCCGCGTGCTCCGCGAGGACGTTGTCCTCTCCGACGCGATGACCGAACAGGAAGTCGAGCGCTACATGTTCCGCGCACCGGGCCAGGCGACCTCTTACTTCTACGGCTACACGCAGCTACGCGAGCTGCGGCCCGAGGTCGAGCGCGCCATGGGGAGCCGCTTCAGCGCACGCGACTTTCACGACTTCATCCTCGCGCAGGGCCTGCTGCCGCCAGAACTGCTGAAAGAATCCGTGCTCAAGCAGTTTGCCGGGCGCTAGGCATCTTCATTTCTTAATGCTCGCGGGGCCCCACCCCCGCTCGCTCTCGCGCGGCGACTTCGCGCCGCGCTCGGGCCGCAGGCGCTGCCGAATCACCTCTGGCGCAAATCCCACCGGCAGTCCGGCACGACCACTGTCGCACACGCAGTGTGTCCTGTCTCCTATCTCCTGCCTCCTTTCTCCTAGCTCCTATAGAGGCTCGTCCAGACCGGCAGAAGATCTGTGAAGCTGCTGTCGATCCAGGCCACCAGGTTTCGGCCATCGGCGAGGATCGCGGCATCCTGCGACCTGTCGAGGAACAGCCACCGGCCGAAGAAGATCCAGCCCACGGTGGCCGGATGCTGGCAGTTGATCAGCCACGCGAGAGCATCGCTCGGCAGGAGGTCGGTGGAGGGCGGCGTGTCGCCGTGCTGGATGAAGCCGCCACTGGCGCTCATCCATTGGGTGAGAAAGCCGCGCCACGCGCCCGAGACGAGCTGCTGAAACTGCGCGAAATGCGCGAGCGCGCGCTCCTGATCGCTCTCGGAACCTTCCGGCGACAGCCTGAATCCGATCCCGGCGCAGGCAGCATCGCGTCCCCACGGCGTCGAGGAGAACAGGCCGATCGTGAGCTGCGGCTCCCAGCGTGCCCCCTGGTGGAACACCCGGAGGTGTCCTGGCCCGCCGGCGTGCACTGTATGCCGTCTGAACAGCCGCGCGCCGCTCTGGCCGGCGCGATTGCGGGTCTCGACGGCCTTGGCCGCAACTGATCTCTCGTTGAGCGCGATCAGCATCGGCTCGATACGCGATCCGAGCGAATCGACCGCCGCGTTCGGCGCCAGCTGCCCGAGGGCGGCGAACTCGGCGCGTCCGATCCCTGCAACGGCCGGCCCGCTGGACTTTCCAAAACGCGAGGCCGGACGCGCGCCGGCCGTCCCACGCGAGCGAGTGGTCTTGACAACGGGCATGGACGCGCTACGCCGTTTCGTGACCTCGAGCTGCAGGCTGCGCGCGATCGTGTTCTGCGGGTTCAGCTGAAGCGCCGCGTCGAGCGTGGCGGTGGCCTCGTCGAGCTGACCGCCCTCCATGTAGCACCGCGACAGGCGCGTCAGTGCGCCCTCATTCGTCGGCGCGATCTTCGCCAGCTCGAGGTTGGTCGCGAGGGCGTGCGCTCCGAAGTCGCCGGACTTCGCGTACTCGATCGCGCGCTGCTGCAGCTCCTGAATGGACGGCATCACTACAGCCTATCAGCTCGAGCCGAAGTCCCAAGCATTTCCTCGCGGGGCCTTCTCACAAGAGTTAAGGAGAACAGGAGAGCCGTTTTGAAAACCAAAACAACTCTTGAACTCCTGATCTCCTGCGTGTCTCGTGGCCAGCGAACCAACCCGCTAATTGCTTACGGCCTGTCGAACCAGCGGATTGCCAGGCTCACGCCAGCGAAAGCCATCAGGATGGACACGACGAGCGCCACGAACGTCCATGTCAGCATCCGGCGCAGACCGGTGTCTTTGGCGGGTCTCTCGTGCGTTTCGGTCAACGGCCAGCCGCCGCCGTCGGTGGTGACGCCGGCAACAGGTACTTCTCGAGCCAGCCGCGCACCTCCCGGTAGAACACGCGGCTGTTCTCACCTTTGAGTATCCAATGGTTCTCGTCAGGCCAGATGAGGAGGCGGGTCGGCACGTTCATCCGCTGCAGCGCCGCGTACATCGTCAGCGTATTCCCTTCGGGCACGCGGAAGTCGTTCAGCCCGACAGAGAGCAGGGTCGGCGTCTTGAAGTTGCCGGCCTTCGCGAGCGGGCTCTGCGCGATCCACCGCGACGGGTTCTCCCAGTAGGGACCGCCCATCATGAGCTCGCGATGGTAGATGCCGTCGCTGATGCCCCACTGCATCTCGAGCGTCGCCAGCCCGGCGTGGCTGACGAGACACCGGTAGCGCGTGGTCGTGCCCGCGAGCCAGTTCGTCAGGTGGCCGCCGTAGCTCGCGCCGCCCGCCGCCTGCCGCGTGCCGTCGATGAACGCGAAACGTTTGATGGCTTCGTCGGCGGCGTCGTTGATGTCGTCGGCAGGGCCGGCCAGCGGATCACCAAGGATATCGAGCGTGAACTTCTCGCCGTACCCGGTCGATCCGCGGTAGTCGGTCAGCAGCACGATGAAGCCCGGCTGCGAGAGGAGGTGATAATTCCACCGATACGTGATCGAATCGCGCCACATGTTCGCGTGCCCGCCGTGGATGAGGACGAAGAGCGGATACTTCTTCGACTCGTCGAAGTTCGGCGGGAGCGCGACGAAGTTGTGGATGCGGCGGCCGTCACGACCGGTGAACCAGAACTCGCGGAGCGGCTGCCAGTCGATCGACTCGGCAGCTTTCGTCGTGAACGATGTCAGGAACGTGCGGTTGCCGGTTGTAGGATCGACGCGGACGATCTCGGTTGGCCGGACCGCGCTTTCCCAGTTGGCAAACGCGACCGACGACGATCCTCGAGAGGGGACCTGCAGATTCGTGTACACGCCCTGCGGCGCGTCCACGGCCAGCTTCGCCGCGCCGCCGGCTGCCGGCACCGCGTAGATCCGCTCGTGCCCTGCGTCTTCGGCCGTGAAGTACGCCGTCTGGCTGTCGGGAGCAAACGACCAGCTGGCCACCGCACGGTCAAAACCCTTCGTGACAATGGTGACTGCGGTCTGGGCGGGCGAGATCAGAGGCCACGCCGAACATCCGAGACGATTGAGCTGGTAGATTGCGGCCCTGGCCTCGTTCACGGAAAAACACAGCGCCTTGCCGTCGGGGCGGAACGCCGGCGCGCCGAAATCCCAGCCGTCGGGCGTCAACCGCTTCGGCTCTCCGCCGCCGGCGGCGACTTGCCACAGGTGCGACGCAACGTTGGCCCTGGCCGCAACGCCATCGTTTTCGGTGGCCACGAAGACGACCGATTGTCCATCCGGCGACCAGATCGCACCGAGCGCATCGCCGCCGAAGCTCGGCATCGCCGCAGCCTTCGATGCCCCGAAGAGGCTGCGCGCCTTGCGGTCCCCCGTGACGTCGACGACCCAGAGGTGGCTCTTCGATTCTTCAATCCAGTGATCGAAGTTGCGAATCGGGAACGAGTCGTAGATGCGGACCTTCGACTTCGCGTTCTTCCGCTCCTGCACCGCTTTTCTGTTGGTCTCCTCGTCGGTCGCGCCTGGCCACATCGCCGCCTGGAAGAGGATCTTCTGGCCATCCGGGCTCCATCGCGGCACGCTCGCAGCCGTCGGCGCGGCGGTGACGCGCTGCGCCTCCCCGCCCCGCACGACGTCCAGCACGTAAATCTGATTGACCTCGTCGTCGTCTCGTTTGGCCGCAAACGCGATGCGCGTGCTGTCGGGGCTCCAGGCGGGTCCGCTCTCGGACCCTTTGCTCGACGTGAGGCGGCGCGGGACCGCGCTCCCGTCGGCAGGCACGACCCACAGATCCGTGACGTCCTTTTGAGGGTCGTACGACGGCTCGGACACGCTGAAGACGACCAACTGGCCGTCGGGCGACGCGACTGGCGCGCCGACCCGCTGGAACGACCAGAGCAGCTCGTGGGTGAGCGTGGCGGGTGACTGACGAGCCTGCGCCGAGGCGGTGGCCGCCAGCAGCAGGCACATCAGCCAGAACGTGCCGATTCGATTGAGCTTCATTGATGCCATGAATACCATGGCCTGATTCTAAGTGAAATCACAGCCGGGGATTCTCCGCCTACTTCCCGAAGATCCATGTGCCCCAGAGCCCCTGGAGGGCTACCCGTTCCGTGAGTCGCACCCCGTTCTGCTTGAGCGCGAGCATGACCTGTCCTCGATGATGGGACTCGTGAGCAATGAGGTAGCCGATCCAGCGGACGACCTGGCGCCCGAACATTCTTGGGCGGACATCCTCGTGCACTGCTCGCTCGAGAAAGCGCTCCACCTCGCGCCCCGACGCCACCAGGTTTTTCTTGAGCTGGGCACGAGTGGGCGGCTGGCCCTTCCGGACCGGCGTGCGGGTCGGCCTCTTGCCTGTTTCGTGGTAATGCAGCCAGCCTCTCCGGACGCTGTCCAGGTGCGCGAACTGCTCTGCCACCATCCGCCCCTTCGACCCGATCGGCACGACACGGAGACCGTCTGCCGGGATCTCGGCCAGAAGATAGAGCAGGATGTCGTTGTGACGCCGCCATGTTGCGACGAGTTGAGTTGCGAGTTCCTCTCGTTCCACAGCTCAGGCCTCTTGCGTTGCCCAACGCCCTCGATGAAGCGGCCGCACCTTCAAGGCGATGTGGGCGACTGAACCTCGCCGTGCACGTCCGTCGCAACGCCGCTGCCGGGCAGCGTTGATGTCTTGCGCATCTGAACGAGGAAATACGCCCCCGCGATCCACAGGAACGCCACACTGAGCCATGCCACCAACGACGTGCTGAGCGCAAGAGGATTCGTCGTGCCAGGAACGGCTGACGGGACGATGTCCTTGGTGTTGTTGACCGCCGCGTGCAGGAGCATGACAAGCAGCAGGCTTCCGTCGGTGCGCCAGTACAGCCACGCCATAGCGGTGGACAGCGCCGTCACCTGCAGCAGGTACAGCGGGAATGATTGTCCAAATAAATCGCTTGCCGGAATGAAAAAGAGTGGCAAGTGCCAGCTGGCCCACAGTATTCCCAGGATCACGCTCGCGAGCGCAAGGCCGAAGCGCTCGGACAGACGCGGAAGCGCGTACCCGCGCCATCCGATCTCTTCGCCCGCCTGCGCCCAAGTCGAAACTATGATCGCCGCTGCCATGACGTACCAGGCCTCGTGACCAAAACGCGGCCAGGCGCCAGTGGCGACGCGATGCACCAGGGCGAGCAAGAGCTTGATCACCGGGATGAAGCCAATGGCGAACACGTACCAGCGCACGCGCATCCGCCAGTGGAACATCTGGCCGAGGAGCACTCGCGTTGCTGCGCGTCCCTCGGCTCGCTCCGTAAGGGCGAGAGCAACCAGAGCCGGAGCGAATGTCCCGAGAAGGAACATTGCCCCGGCGAGTGCCGCGAACGCCGGGGCGGCCGGCGCACTCCCGCGTGAGATCGCACTGGCCGCCGTCCAGCAGATCCACGTTGCGACATAGGTGAGCGAGAAAAACGTGAGGAGAGGACGCGTCATGGAGCCAGGTCACAACGGGACGCATGAAGGCCAAATGGCGAATCGCTGTGCCGTCCTGGTTGGATCCTTCGTCGCGGCGACTGATTGGCGTCGGTCTCACGCCGCCGATAAACGGCAAGCGCATTCAGTAGAGCGGCCGCGCCGCGGCCACCCACAGAAGGGCGTTCGTCAGCTTCATCCGCATCTTAGACCGCACTCGGCGGAGCCGCGTCGTCGAACATGGCGGGCATTCCGTACGCGTGCGCGGAGGCGCGCCACTCGCGGCGGAAGAGGAGCGCCCCGAGCCCCGCCCCGCCGACGAGGCTCAGGACGAAGAGGGCGAGGACCGGCAGGCTCCGCCAATAGGGATCCGCGGCGCCGACCGGCCCGGCCAGAGTGAGGAACCCGAGCAGGAGGCCGCCGACGACGTAACCGGTGGCCTCGCGCACGTACGTCCGCTCGCCTGCACGGGCGGCCGAGTCCCACTCCGATCGTGAGGTGAAGAAGGGTCGCATGTGAAGACCTCCCTGACGGTCAGACGATGTGCCGCTCAGTGGCGAATGCGTCGCGCTGAGCCCTCAACGCGAGACGATGATCGGCCCGTTTGTCGGCCGCAAGCTGTCGTCAGGCGGCTCAGCCGCCAGCGCTCCAGCGGCGAATGCGTTGCGATCGCGGTCGCACGCCCTGGCTCGACGGCCTGTGCCTGGCGCAGCTGATTCAGAATACGCCGATCGGAGCCCATGATCGCGGCGGCGAACAACGGACCCATTGCACCGATACCTCGCCACATAATTGCAGACACGGCAGCCAGCACGATCAGATCAGACCTTCACCATTGGCCTCATTAGACACCACTCAGCCGCGTGTGCCTAGATCGCCACCGTAGAGCCGGGCAGGGACCTTTCGGGCCGGACGACCCCTGCGGTCCACACGTACTTCAGGAAGGAACCGTGGGTTCCTGCTTGAACAAGACTGGGGGCGCGGTCATAATCGCCGCCGGTCCGTGACCCCTCGCACCTGCCTCTCCCCTGGCGGCACTCGGGGGCGCTGGCGTTCTGGGAGAAACATGAATCCACAGTCTCCAACGGTGAGTCGTACGCGGATCCCTCTAGCGAGGCGCGTGCTCGTGATGGCACTGGCAATCGTGATTCTGAGCCCCCTCCTGCTCTTCGTGGGGGACACCAGCCATCCGTCGTTAACGGCCGAGCGCGGCCACGCGCGGGATCGCATGATCGACAAGCTCAAGACGAAGGAGAGGAAACCCTTCGATAAGCCTGCCGAGGCGCTGGCGTTCTACTGGTCGAAGCGCTCGCCTGATGGTGAACCACGGAGTGTTTCCGAGCTCGAACAGGCCGTTGCAGCGGCCGAACAACTGCCTCTGTACTCGACGCTCACCGGGACGGTGTCCGCACCCGGCTCGCACACGACGACGGCCCCTCTCACGACGTCGAGTGCTGCGGAGAGCGCGAGCGGGACGTTCGACGCGTCCTGGCAGCCGCTCGGTCCCGGCAACATCGGCGGCCGATCGCGCGCGCTGCTGATCCATCGCACCAAGAACGACTTGATGTGGACCGCCGGGGTCGCCGGTGGCGTCTGGAAGTCGACCGACGGCGGCACGAGCTGGCAGCCCAAGGGCGACTTGCTGGTGAACATCGCGGTGAACTCGCTGATCGAAGACACGAAGCAAGACAACGTGCTCTACGCCGGCACTGGCGAAGGGTTCTTCAACGGCGACGCCGTACGGGGCCAGGGCATCTTCAGGTCCACGGACTACGGCGAGACCTGGACCCAGCTGCCGGGCACCAATAATCCGGACTTCCACTACGTTCAGAAGCTGGCGGCGACAGCTCACAAGAACAAGCAGCGGATATACGCCGCCACACGTACGGGCATCTTCCGCTCAACCGATGACGGTGCCACGTGGACGAAGGTGCTGGACGCGGCGGGCGTCCGCGGCTGCATGGATCTGGCCATGCAGTATGACCACCAGGCCAAAAAGGGCTACGTGTTTGCGTCGTGCGGTACGTTCGCCCAGGCCACGGTCTGGCGCGCGATGGACGAGGACGAGGGCCAGACCTGGGAGTCAGTGTTGAGCGAGCCGAACATGGGACGGACCTCGCTCGCCGTTGCCCGATCGAATCCGGACGTCGTCTACGCGCTGGCCTCTTTCTATGAGCTGGCAGCCGTGAACCCGCAGGACTACGCGCTGCTGGCCGTCTACCGGTCGGCGCAAAGCGGCGCGGCAGGCACGTGGGAAACGCGCGTGCACTACACCGATGCCAATCGGATCAATACAGTGCAGCTCACCAATCCGGTGTATGCGTTTCTCGGTGACTGTGGGTACGGAGCGGAGAACCTGTTCTTCACGCAAGGGTGGTACGATAACCAGATCGCCGTCGACCCGAAGAACGAAGACATTGTCTGGACGGCAGGCATCGATCTGATGCGTTCAGACGACGGTGGGCGGACCTGGGGCGTGGGGAGCTACTGGTGGTTCGACGCCACTGACCCGAATTTCGCGCACGCGGACAACCACGCCATCACTTTCCATCCAAAGTACAACGGTGCCAGCAATCGCGAGATGTTCGTCGCGAGCGATGGCGGCGTGTACCGAACCGACGATGGGCGCGCTCGAGTGGGAACGACGTTGGCATCCGTCTGCGGGAACCCGGTTGCGAATCAGGTGCGATGGACATCCCTGAACAACGGATACCAAGTCACGCAGTTCTACCACGGGGCCGTGTATCCCGACGGCAGCACCTTCTTCGGCGGCACTCAGGACAACGGCACCATCCGCGGGAACCTGGCCGGCGGACAGAACTGGGGAGCCGTGAGCGGCGGCGATGGCGGATACGTCGCCGTGGACCGGGGCGACACGAACGTCATCTACGACGAGTTCACCGGCAAGAGCCTGCAGCGGTCGCTGAATGGTGGCGCCACCTTTACGCCAATCCATGGTGGTGTGACAGAGGCCGCCGGGAACTTCCAGTTCATCCACCCGTTTGCAATGGATCCGACGAACTCGCAGCGGCTGTGGTACGGCGGCGCATTTGCCTGGCGCAGCACGAACCGGGGCACGAGCTGGACGCGGGTCAGCAATTTCTTCAGCGCACGGATTGCGTCGTGGGGCATATCGGCGACCGATCCGAACAGGGTGTACGTCGGCATGCAACACCTGGGGACGACGACTAGTGGCCGTATCTTCACGACAAATGCGGCGACGACTCTCGCCGGGCCCGTGAGTTGGGCGTCCGCGCAACCGCGCCAGGGCTACGTCTCGTCAATCGGTGTGGATCCCGTCAACCCGCTGATCGCTTATGCGACCTACTCGACGTACAACTTTGGTACCAACCTCGGCCACGTGTTCAAAACCGTGAACGGGGGAGCGAGCTGGAGCCGCATCGACTTGACGTTACCTGACGTTCCGGTGCACTCGGTCGTCGCGCACCCGACCCAGCCCGATACGCTGTACATCGGGACGGATATCGGCGTGTTCGTCACCCTCGACGGCGGCGGCAGCTGGATGCGGGAGAACACCGGCTTTGCCAATGTCATCGTCGAGCACCTGGAGTTGAACAACGGTCGCCTGTTTGCGTTCACGCACGGCCGCAGCGCATGGAGCGTGCCGCTGTCACAGTAGAGGGCACCTGAAACGGCAGGACGGGGCCGCACCTCGCGCGGCCTCTCCTCACCTCGGGACGTTCTGACGGATTGAGTTGACGGGCAGACAGGAAGCCCACTCGACTCAATTCACGATGCGAATGCGGTGTGCTTCGCTGTCTCCCACATAGAGACTGCCAGCGGCATCCACGAAGACGCCGTGCGGTCGCGACAGGCCGCATCGAAGCGGATCCGGCTCGGGGCCGTCCCCCCGCTGGCCAGTGCCGAGCACGGTCGTGATGATGCCGGACTCGAGCTCGATGCGGCGAACAACGTGGTTTTCCGTGTCGGCGACATACAGATTGCGACGTGCATACGCGAGCCCTTTGGGACCCGCGAATCTGGCAACACGGGCCGACCCACCGTCCCCCGAGTAGCCTTGCTCGCCGGTGCCAGCCACATGATGAATCGTCGCGGTCTTCGACGCGATGCGGTAAATCGCATTGCCCTCTCGAAGCGCGAGATAGAGATCGCCGTCACGATTGATGGCGATCGTGCGAGGTCCATTGAGCGGCGTGCTCTTCACGGGAGCACCGTCAAGAGTCGGTTCACGTCCGCCGGTGCCTCCATAGGTCTCGATTGTGCGGCTGGACAAATCTACCTGTCGAATACGGTGATTTCCGACATCGCAGATAAGAAGCCGGCCCCTGCGATCGACGGCAATGCTGTGAGGTTGACGTAGCTGCGCTCGTATGGCCGGCCCGCCGTCCCCGGAGAATCCCGGAACACCGGTCCCGGCGAAGGTGGAGATCACGCCCGTCTTCGCGTCGACTTTCCGCACCACGTGGTTGTCGCGCTCGGCGATGTAGAGATTCCTGGCAGAGTCGAATTGAATTTCGTGCGGCATGTTCAACGAGGCGGCGGCGGCCGGCCCGCCATCGCCGCTGTACGCTTTCTGCCCGTTGCCGGCAATCGTGGTCGTCCGATGCGTTTTCAGATCAAGTCGTCGGATCCGTTGATTGTCCAGGTCACAAAAGTACAACCCGCGCTCTGGTCCGATCACGAGACCGTAGGGATTATTGACTTCCTGATCAGAGTACCCCGGCGAACCAGTACCGATGAGCGTTGACACGTATGGCCTCGCTGCGCTGGCTCGTGTCGAGCTCAACACCATCAGCACTGCCTTGAGCGCGTCACGCCGGTTCATCGAGGTACTCATTCTCCCCGCGGCCCATGTCGGCGCCGCTGTTAGACGGCCGAAACTCGTACGGCACTGGCGAGCGTGGCGTACGCCCAGACCGCAGCGGCACCGAGGACTATGAACGCGGCGAGATAGCCCCAGAACGCCGGGTCGGTGCCCGTCTCCCAAATCAGCTGCGGAGGCTTCGGTGACGTTTGCCACTCCGGCTGACCCGTCGTCCACAGGCGTGTCAACGAAAAGACGTCACCGCCCGCGTGGAGGACGAGTCCGGGCAAAATCGAGTTCGTCAGGTACGCCAGACCGCCATAGATCGCGGCGACGGCGAGATAGAACGGCATCATGGGAAGGATGGAATCCGGATGGTGCGTAAAATGACCGAGTCCAAAGAGAGCGCCGGTAGCGAGAATCGCGACGACCGGCCCGTGACGGCGCTCGATCGCTCCCTGCATGTAGCCGCGGAATGCTGCTTCCTCGACGACGCCGGCGACAACAGATGCCATGACGAGCAGAAGAAACACCGTTACGAACGGCATCTGCGGCGGCACGATGATTGGCTGTGATTCTGCCGGCAGCCTGACCAGCCGGCTCAGGACCCCGAGAAGAGGCAACAGGGCGGTGAGGCCTAGGACTCCGGCGAAAAGCGCCATCCCCCACACGTCGCTTGGGAGACGGTTGGCGCGAAGACCCCTACGTCGCGCTTCCGCGGTTGACCGCGGCCATCCCGCGCCCTGCAGGTATCGCCAGAACAGCCATAAGTACAGAGCCGTTGGTAACACCGCCCAGGGCACGCTGATAAGCAATTTCTGATTCCAGGTGACGAAAAAGACCCATGGGAGAATCCCCGCGGCGGACACCGCGCTACCTGCGAGGACGGCGCGTACGATGATTGGCAAGCGCTGCCAAAGTGAAAGCATGGTGCCCCTGCTGCCTTGCGACGTCTAACGCCCACGACCTAGCATGAATCTGAAGACGCGTATCGAGCATCGACGTATGCCCACGCACGTACTCCCGATTGGAGGACTACTGCCACTCGCTTGACCGCCGCCACTTCGTACTTGTCGGCATTCTGAATTTCACCTGGCGTGACAGCAAACACCGTTCCGGATACAACGTCGGACGCGCGTCCCGTGAACCTGGCCATGGTGTGGTGCGCCTTTCCGCTGATTGCAATTACGGTCTGGTCTTCAATCTTCAACAGGACCAGTTCGAACCCTCGCAAAGCATCGCTTGTACCAGCCAATTGCCGACCAAACGTCGCCATTTGTACAGCGTCGAGTTGGAGCGTGCCGTACGAGAAGAGAAACTCAGTGTGCACTTCGTTATCGGCCCCTGAAGCGTTCAAGCTCGTCGGCTGAAACCAGGGAGATGGGTGAAGTCTGGCTCGCTTGCGGCGACGTCGTTGCTCACGACGCGGTCAAGCAATCCTGCTGCACTGATCTGGTCGGAGGTCGCGATCGAAAAGCCGTCGGGTGCCGCGCAGGCAAAGAAAACCTTCCCGTCGCGAAGACTCGCGAGAAACACGATGGGCTCTACGCACACGGGGCATTCGCCTGCGGAGTGGACTCGCGAATCCGGCATGATCTGCCTTACTGGTAGTCGGCGCAGCTCGAGAACCGAACCAGGCGGACGTCGTCGGAGTGTAGCGGCCGCGCGATAACGCGTCAAACGTGGTCCGAAGGCGGGCGAGCCCTAGGCTCGGAACTCTAGCGCGGCGGCCCGCGGCGCCCGAAGCGGCCGCGGTCTTTCTCGTTCTTGTCGAACTTCGCCTGTTGCTCCGGCGTGAGCACTTTGCGAATGTCGTCGCGCAGGCTGCGCTGCTCGGCGTCGAACCGGTCCCGCACGTCGCGCCGCAGCGTCTCCATGCTCGTCCGACGTGCCGTCAGCACCTCTTCAATCTTCGTTCGCTGATCGGCCGTGAGATCCAGCTCGCTCGCGAGGCGATCGACGAGCAGCCTGGGCGGCGGGCCACCCCCGGGACGTGGTCCGCCCATCGGCCCGGGTCCGCCCCGATCGAAGTCCATCGGCCCGCGCCCACCGCCGCGATCGAAGGGGCGATCGAAGTAGGCACGACGGCCGATCGACCGGCCCAGAAGCACTCCGCCGGCCAGGCCGACGCAGAAGACGACCAGCACGAAGAGCGAGAACCAGATGCGAACCCGGTTATCGGACATTGCCTGTCTCTCCACCGCTCGCCGGTGGTTCGCCGGTCAGCATCGTTTCCATGACCGACTCTGCGCTGACATCCGACTCCAACAGGAGCGATTCAGCAGATGAATCCGCCGTGCCGAGCGTCCATTCCTCGAGCGTCGCCGGCGTCTGAGTCGAGGCCCCGAGCCCCAGGTAGGTTGCGAGCGCGAGCGCGGCGGCCACCGGCGCGAGACGGAGCGTCCACACCCGCCAGTCCGCGATACCGAACCACCCCGACGCATCGTCCAGACGAGCCGTAAGTCGCGACGCAAAGTGTGGAGAGAGGCGATCGGCGGGACGCATCCGAAGCCATGCAGAAACGGCCCGCTGGTTTTCGAAGGCCGCGCGGCACGAGGCGCAGCCCTCGAGGTGCCTGTCGACCATCGCGCGAGCCTGCGCATCGAGCGAATCAGGATCGTCGGAGCGACGGGCGATGAGTGGAGCGACGTCGTTGCACAGCATTGGTAGTCCTTATTTACGACTTACGCCCTTCCTCCAGATGCTCTGAGGCGCAATGGCTCGAGCAGCGGCTTTAATCGCTGGCGGCCGCGGAAGATCCGCGACTCGACGGTGCCGATCGGAACGTCGAGCACGCTGGCGATTTCCCGATAGTCGAGGCCCTGAACGTCACGCAGCGTCACGGCTACACGCAGCTCCTCAGGCAGCGACGCCAGCGCCTTGTCGATCGCATCCCGCAGGACGACGTCTGATTCCAGGTTCAGGGGGTCGGCGGCTCGCTCGATCGGGTCCTCACCCGGCGGGCCTGCCGACTCAGCCGGCGCCGCCTGAAACATCCGCCGAAGGCGCGACACACGACCGTGATGCGAGTGAATCACGTTCACCGCGACCCTGTGCAGCCACGTTCGGAACGAACTGTCCCCTCGAAAGCCCCGAAGACTTCGCCACACGCGCAGGAAGACCTCCTGTGCGATGTCCTCCGCGTCGGCACTGCCGTTGGTCAGCGCTCGCGCGAGGCTGACGATCGCCACCTGATGGCGGCGAACCAGGTCGTCAAACGCCTCGCGGTTGCCCGCAGCCGCCTGTGCGACCAGCTCCTGGTCGGCGTCCACTCGGCGATTGTCCCTTCAGCCGGCGGTCCGGCGCTCACGTCCTTGGACCTGCCAGGGCAGGCCTTTATTCCCGAGGAATATCGACGACACTGCGCAGGTCCAAGGACCAGGCGCCTGTGGCCTGAGCGCGGCGGAAAGTCGCCGCTGCGAGAGCGAGCGGGGGTGGGGCCCCGCGAGCATTGAATAAGGAGTCCACACCGATGACCACTTACACGCGCACATTATCGACGATCGCCGCGGCCGCCGCGGTCGCGATCACCACCGCCCTCTCCGCAGGAGCCGGCCAGCCCCCGGCAGGCCGCGAGCCTGGACCTGGACAAGGACGAGGCGGACCTGGAGGCCCCTTACCGATCCTCCGACAGTTGAATCTGACCGAGACACAACGGGGACAGATCAAGGCGCTCACCGACGAACAGCGGCAGCAGGCAGGCGATCAATCCCCGGTGCGGAAGCTCGCCGAGCTACAGCGCGCCCTGCGCGCGGCGGTCTTCGCCGACACGCCCGACAACGCGCAGATTGACCAGCTGCGCGGTGGAATCGCCGAAGCCGAGGCCGCCGTGCTCGCGGCGCGCGTCGATCTCCAGCTCAAGATCGCGCAGATCCTGACGCCCGAACAGCGCAAGCAGGCGCGCGAGCTGGCAGATCAGCGCCCCGGCAATGTCGGTCGAGCCCGAGGGCCTCGCGGCGCCAGATCCTGGGCCGTTCCGCACGCAACACGTCCGTAACAGGGCCCGGCGTATGATCACGCTGTCAGCCTCGGCTGCCAGCTCACCCGAGACATCCACGAACGCGTGGAGCTGGCGGCCGGGCGCCGACAGACAACGAGGATGATCATGCGAGCCCTGATTGCCTCCCTGCTGGCGTTGATGGTCGCCGCGCCCGCGGCGGCCAAGTCTTACTCGGCCGAGCGTTTCGACTCGAGAATCCGCATACTCCAGGACGGCGCCATCGAAGTCGTCGAGCGAATGGTGTTTCGCTTCGAGGGCGAGTTCACACACGTCTTCCGCGAGCTCCCGAGGCGGCGCACCGACGCAATCGATATCGTCAGCGCCGAGATGGACGGCCGGACGCTCGCCTTTGGCAAGGAATCGGGGCAGGTCGAGGTTCGCCGCGGATCGAAGGTGCGCGTCGAATGGAGGTTCGCCCCACGCGCAGACTCGACCCATACCTTCGTGCTCACCTACGTCGTGCGAGGAGTCGTGCAGCGTCAGGCCGGGCGTGACGTGCTCGAGTGGGTCGCGCTCCCGACCGAACACAACTACCGCATCGATCAGAGCGAGGTCGTGCTGGAGCTGCCTGCGGCGCCGCTCGTCCGGCCGCTGGTCGCGACGAAGCGAGTTGCCGAGATGGTGCTCGAGCCAGGAAGCCAGCGCGTGCAGGTCCTGGCGAGTGGTATCGGCAAGAACGGCTGGCTCAGGACACGCCTGGAGTTCGATGAAGGCGCCATCATCGCAGCCTTACCAGCCTGGCAGCAACGTCAGATCGCGGCGCGCGCCCTCGCGCCTCGCTGGATGACAGCGGCGGCCGTCGTCCTCGCGGCCGGCCTGATCTTCATGTTTGCGCTGCGCCAGCGATACGACAGTCCGCAGGGCGCCGTCGGCACCACGGGAACCGTCGAGACGCTGCCAGACACGCTCCGGCCCGGAGTGGCCGGTGCGCTCGCCGCCAATGGCGGCGTCGCGCTGCAGCATGCCATGGCCACGCTCTTCGCGCTCGCCGATCGTGGGCTGGTCACGATCACTGAAGAGCCGCGCAAGTGGGGTCAGCGCCACTTCACGCTGCACCGGCGTCAGCCGAACCAGCCTCCGGCGCCAGAGGAAGCGGCAGTCCTGAACCTCGCGTTCCGACACAAGGGTCGGGACGAGGATTCCGTTCCCCTGACGAAGGCCCGCCACCGAGTGGCCAACCGCCTCCGCGACTTCAAGACCGCGGTGAATCAGGAACTTCGCACGCTCGGCATGCTGGACGACGAGCGGATGGGCGTACGAGCGCGCTATCTGGGATTCTCGATCGCATTCCTGATCCTTGCCGGCCTCCTCGTCATCCCGGCGATCTTCGTGAGTCGCGTATACGAGGGCTGGCCGTTTCTGATTGCGGGCGCGGTCGGGGCCGTTGCCGTCGTGGGCTTCATCTTCTACGGCGCGCTGACGCCGCTTTCAAACGAAGGCGTGCGACGAGCCGAGCGCTGGCGGGCATACCAGAAGCACCTGAAAGAGGTCGCACGAGAACGGGTGCACCTGACGACGGACTCGCCTTCACGGCTGCTGCCCTTCGCGGTCGCCCTCGGACTGGCCGGCGCCTGGTCGAAGTACGTGAAAAACCACCCCACCGGCGTTCCGCCGTGGTTCCGCGCGCTGGCCATCTCGGGCGACGACGGCGGGTTTCCTGCGTTCATCGCCGCGAGCGGTGCTGGTGCGGACGGCGGAGCGGGGGCCGGCGGCGGAGCCGGCGGCGCCGCCGGGGGAGGCGGGTCGGGAGCGGGCTGACGCGGATGCCGCGGACCACGAGACGCGGATTCTCCCTAGAATCACGTGACGCGGATCACGCGGATCTCACAAAGCTCCAGCCTGCTGGCTAGGCATGCCGGGCGCTTTGCGCGAGATGCGCCAGCATCTGACGCCGGTGGGCCAGCTCCCTCGAGGTGAGCGTCGCGGGCGCGGCCTCGAACGGGAGCGAGCGCTGGGCCCAGGCCTCTCGTCGGGCCCGCGTGCGCTCCACGCCCGCGCGAAAACACTGAAAACAGATGGCTTGACGCGCGCAGATGTGGTCCGTCGACTTTGTTCGCATGATGTGTTTCCCTTCGCAAACATGAGGCATCGTGCTAACGAGCACCGCTGCTACAAAAGGTCCAGAAGCCGCCGGGCCCTGATCTGAGCCTGCCGCCGGCGGTGCTCCAGCACCTTGTACTTGTCCGGACCCCGGACCCCTTCGGGCCGGTCCGCGAGCTTCAAGCCGGCCCTGAGCGGCCGCGGCAGCGGGAAGGTCGAGGTCGTGACGTCGCCAAAATCGAGCTGCCGGGCAAGGGTTCCATCGAAACGAGGCATCGTCGATCTCCTTCTTGTAACTAAACCGAGTGTAGAAGAAGGGTGTGACAGGGTAGGTCACGGCAGCGGGCGCTCTTTGCTATAGTCCTCAGCCGATGGTTCCCGAGCGCAGGCACGAGATTTCCCGTCTTGAAGCCTTCAGTGACGCGGCCTTCGCCTTCGCGCTGACGCTACTCGTCGTCTCGCTCGAGGTCCCCAATAGCTACGCCGAGCTCATGAAGACGATGCGGGGGTTTCCGTCGTTTGCGTGCTGCTTCGCCCTGCTCGTGTGGATCTGGTACGAGCACAATCTGTTCTTCAGGCGCTACGGCCTGCAGGACTCCTGGACAGTGTTCGTCAACAGCATGCTGCTGTTCGTGACGCTGTTCTACGTCTACCCGCTGAAGTTCATGTTCGATTCGATGTTCGCGCAGCTCATCCCCGCCGCGTACCCGGATCTGACCAGGATGAACCTGGTCGAGCTCTCGCGGGCGTCGGCCATTTACGGGTTGGGATTCCTCATCCTCTTTGTGCTGTTCGCGCTCCTGTACCGCCACGCCTTCAACAAACGAACGCAGCTGCACCTGACACCACTCGAGGTGTTCGACGTCAAGATGTACACGGGCCATCACCTCGTCAGCGCGACGATCGGGCTGATAGCGCTCGCCGTGGCGGTGGGAGGCCCGTTGGTGCTGGCACCGCTCTCGCCCATGTGCTTCGCCCTGATGGGACCGGGGCACTGGTGGTTCGGGTATCGCGCGGAAAGGCGCCGTCGGGCTCTCCTGACGCCGACGCCGGAGGACTGACTCCGAGTGTCGACTGCCGACTGTCGACTGATCCATGCCTAGAAACGCCGAAGTCATTCGCCAGTGGACGATTCTGCGCGACCTGGAATCGGCCCGGCGCCTGACGATCGACGACCTGGCCGCACGGACGGGCGTGACGACCCGCACCATCCGGCGCGATCTCGAGGCGCTCCAGGAAGCCGGCTTCCCCCTCTTCGACGAAGTCCACGACGGCAAACGCTTTTGGACGCTCGAGCAGCGCGCCTTCCGGCGCCTCGACGACACGGGCTTCAACCTGGCGGAGCTGAGCGCCCTGTACTTCACCAGGACGCTGGCAGAGTGTCTCGCGGCTACGCCATTTCAGCAGGATGTTCGGAACGCCTTCGACAAGCTCGCCGCGGCGCTCACGCCCGGCATGCGTCAGTTCCTCGATCGGCTGCCGCTGGCGATCCAGGCCAAGGCCGACCCCGGCGTGCGGGCGCCCGCGAGAGCCCCCGGCGATCGCACGGGTTCGAGACCGGATCCGCGCGTGGCGCAACTGCTCGATGCCACGCTTCACCACCGGCGCGTCGAGATGCGCTACCACTCCTTCTCGAGCAACCGCGACAAGGCGTACGCCGTCGAGCCCCAGCGGCTCGTGTTCGCGCAAGGCGGCCTCTATCTCCTGGCGTTCGTGCCTGAATACAACGAGCTGCGCACCTTCTCCGTCGATCGCATCCTGGGCCTGTCGCTGACCGAAGATCGCTTCGAGCCGAAGGCCTTGTCGGAGGACGCGTTCGCGCATTCGCTCGGTGTACACCAGGGCATACCGGAACTGGTCAAGATCGTCTTCGAACCACTGATGAGTCGCTATGTCAGAGACCGGATCTGGCATGTGTCGCAGGAGATCGAAGAGCGGGCGGACGGCGGGCTGATTCTGACGCTGACCGTCTCGAACGACTGGGCGCTGCGGAGCTGGATTCTGGGCTTTGGCGCGCTCGCGCGCGTCATCGCTCCCGCTGAGCTGGCGGCGCAGATTCTCGAAGAGGTCGAGCGCACCCGCTCACGTTACCTCCCGGAACTGGAGTGAAATCGTAGAGCCAGGCCGACCTCTGGTTCCACCACAATCCTGCCGTGCTGGTGTCCCGTTCCGGACCAGTGGCATCGCCTCCAGAAGTCGCGGAATCCTGATTCTCAGGCCAATCAGTCAGAACGAGCGGCGGCCCCGGTTTTGCCCCTCGAGCTCGCGGAAACGACTGCGTCTCGAGGACGCCTGGGGAGACACCCGCGTGATCTGGTTCTACGCCAAGCAAGGACGCCACCTCCGGTGCGAGGTTCGACAACTGGTCGACGGCGACCGGTTCGATCTCGTCATCACGGACGCGGACGGCACCGAGCAGGTGGAGCACTTCGAAGACTCGGCGTCGGTGACCCGCCGCTCGCTGCAGCTCGAGGCCGAATGGCTCAACGAAGGTTGGGATGGGCCGTTTGGGCGGGAGTACTGAGAATCATGATCGCGGCTCAACCAATCAGATCGCGCCAAGCAACGTGAGCGCGAATCCGGCCTGCGAATCGACCCACTGGTCCCGCGTCGCGAATCCCGCCTCTGCCCCCATCTCGACGATGCCGTGGGGCTCGTATTTGTAGGAGCTCTCGGTCCAGATTCGCTCGCCGCACTTGAAGGCCACCGTTGTGCCGTCGGCCGCAATTCGCACCTGCTGATCCACGAGGCTGACGAGGTGCATTTCGACACGGCGCTCGTCGCGGTTCCAGACGGCCTGATGGTCGAACGCCGCGAGGTCGAACTCCCCGCCGAGCTCGCGGTTGATGCGCACGAGAAGGTTCTTGTTGAACGCGGCCGTAACGCCGAGCGGGTCGTCGTAGGCGAGCAGCAGGTCGCGTTCCGGCTTGACCAGGTCCGCGCCGAGCAGCAGGAGGTCGCCAGGATCGAGGGCCCCGCGGATGCGATCGAGGAACTGTGCCGCGGCGGGCCGATCGAAGTTTCCGATGTTCGAGCCGAGGAGCAGCACGAGCATCCTGCTGTCATCCCGGCGCGCCGCAACCGCGGTCCGCAGCCCCTCTTCGTAGGTCGACCAGTGCCCCACGACCGAAACGTGGCGCAGCCGGTTCAGCCGCTGCTCGGTCTGCTCGAGCGCCTGTGACGAGATATCAATGAGGTGTACGTAGGCACTGGCGCCGCGGCGTTCGAGCGCCTCGGCGAGCAGCACGATCTTCTCGCCGCTACCGCAGCCGAGCTCGACGATCGTCCCCTCGGCATCGCCCAGCTCCGCCACCACCGACCCGGCATGCCGCGCGAGCAGCTCCGTTTCGGATCGCGTGATCCGGTACCACGGCAGCCGGCAGATCGCGTCGAACAGGCTCGACCCGAGCGCGTCGTACAGGTACTTCGATTGGAGCTGCTTGGGCACGAGCGCGAGGTCGCGTTCGACATCCGAGGCAAACTCGACGACGAGGGAGCGGGGGGTGGTGAGCATGCTTTTGTAGCGTCCGCCTTCAGGCGGACTCTCCCGTCCGGTTGAAGCCGGACCCTACTGATCTCCAGGCTGATAGCTGATAGCTGTCAGCTGATGGCTGTTCGGAACCCTGCGTAGACGAAGGGATAGTTCGGTCTGAACCAGTTGCGAAAGCTGCGACGCACGAGCTCGCGTGCTGTTGCAGGCGACGCACCTTTCATGACGTAGTGCTGGCCGTCGAAGAAGTCGGCGGAGTACTCGGGATACGACGCCATTGGCTCGAATCCCGGGAAGGGCCCGAAAAGAGTCGATGTCCACTCCCAGCCGTTGCCGACGAGGTCGTGCACGCCCCACGCACTGGCGCCCTGCGGGCGCGCGCCCACGGGGACGGGATCCCACGACGCGAAGTCGAAGTTGCCGCGCGTCGCATCGGGGGCCGCGTCGCCCCACGGAAAGTCGCGTTCGTCAGTGTTCAATGGGCCCGAGGGGCCCGACGGCGTTCCGAACGCGGCGCGATGATACTCGGGCTCGGTCGGAAGCCTTCGCCCTCGCCACCGCGCGAAGGCCGCGGCTTCCTCGTAGCTCACGTACACGGGCCACGCCGCCGGCAGCACGACGTTCTCGAACATCCCGCGCCAGTCCCACCGGCTTCCGTCGCGAACCCAGAACGCCGGATGCGTGATCGCCTCGTGCTCGCGCCACTGCCAGCCGACCTCGGACCAGAGCTCGCGCGCGCTATACCCGCCCGCGTCGACGAACTCGAGAAAGTCGGCGTTGGTCACCTTGTGGACGTCGATGTCGAACGCGTCCACCTCGATGCGGTGGCGGGCGAACTCGTTGTCCCAGCCGAAGGAAATCTCTCCGCGGTCGGCGCCGAGCGTCGCGACGCCAGCAGGGATCGTGACGGTGGCGCGGGCGGGCGGATCACCGCCACGCTCGTAGCGCAGGCCTTGTGGGGCGCGCTTCAGCTCGTGCGGCAGGCGGTGCCACATGTAGAGCAGGGTCTCCTGATGCATCGCCTCGTGCTCGAGGGCTGTGAAGATTGCCTCGCCGCGGCGCATGGCGCGATGCTCGCCGCCAGCCAGATCGAAGGTGGCGCGCCCGAGCGCGTCGACTATGGCCTCGTCTGCGCGCTGGCCGAACGACAGCACCTCGTCGCGTGATGGCCAGATGGTTCCCGCGCCGCTGCGCGGCACCGCCTCATCGATGCTGTCGGGGTCGATGCCACGTTCGAACAGGCGCTCCATTCGCGCGTCGACGCCCGGTTGACCGAGCCCGCGCTTCAACAAGGCAATTATGCTGAAGGCCGGCAGGTGGCCCTCGTAGAACACGATGGGATTGCGCAGCGCGATGGGACGAGTGTAGTAGGCCTCGGGGTCCAGCAGGTCGAACAGGCGGCGCGATCGCTCGCGGTTGCGCTGATACCAATCGATCAGACGCCCGCGATCGACCGCAATAGCGGGAGCGATAGAGGCCACGGCTTCCCCTTTCAACCCTTTCGAGCGTTCTTGACCTTCGACGCCTCGCCGGGCCCGGCGGTTTCAGGCGCCGGTTCGCCCACGCGCGGGCGGGTCTACCGCAGACTACCCCCCACACTCACGCGAAAAGCCAGCCCGACGCGATGTCGGGCTGGCTTCGAGGTAGTGGCGTGGTTCCGGCGGCTGCTACTGCGTGGAGCAGGTCGCTGCAACCATCTTCACGTTTTTCACGTTCAGCGACGGCGCGCTGGCGGCCGGCGCGGGGCGTGGTGCCGCCGCGTCAGGCGGGGTCGCGCCCATGGCCTTGTCGGCCTTGTCCGCAATCGTGCCCGTCAGTTCAACCGTGTGGCCGACGTGATCGCTAAGCTTGATGCTCGGGCTGCCGATGAGCTTGAGCGCGGTTGCGCTGATCGCCGGGGCGGCCGGAGCTGCGGCGCCGGACGTGCCGACGGCCTTGTCCTGACTCCATTTGAGGTCTGAGAGGAGGAACGAGTCGGCGGTCTCGCCGGCTTTCAGACACCCTGTGACCGTCACGGTCTTCGCGGCGTCCTTATCCTTGACCTCCTGCATGGGCTGGCTCGGCGGTGTGGTCGCCTGGGCCGCGAGGCCCACCGAAAACACCGCGGCGAAGAACGTTCCTGCAATTGCCCGCTTCATTGGCTATCCTCCTTGATTGTCTCGTTCGGCACGTTGTGCATGTCTTGCACGACGTGGGTAGTTCGCGATTTCTTGTCGCTTTTGTTCGCGCGGCTCATCCCGATCCCGCGCCTTTCCACGGGGAGCCAGTGCAGGAGGCGAGCCACCCCGGAAGCGAGGCGTGCAATCCTCGCAAGTGGCGGTGACCACAGGGCCGGCTCCTCTCGAGCTCACGGGCTGCACGAGTTGCGGACGAGTTTTGAATGGATACGAAGAGGCGAGGTTTACTCGATTCAGGATGGGCTACAATCGAGGTCCAGCGCGAAAGTGGCGGAACTGGCAGACGCGCCGGACTTAGGATCCGGTAGCCGAAAGGCTTTGGGGGTTCGACTCCCCCCTTTCGCATCCGCCTCCGCTCGCGCACGAGTCCCGGCGAGCTGCGGCGGATGCCCGCCGAAGCCGCAGAGCGGCGAAGGCGGGCACGCCTTCCCTGAGCCCTGAGCCATACAGCGTGAAAACCGAATTCATAGACGTCAGCGACACGCGGAAGAACCTGGTCGTCGAGATCCCGAGCACGGTGGTCGACGCCGAGATCGACAAGGTGGCACGCGACTACAGCCGGGCCGCCCGGATCCCGGGCTTCCGTCCCGGCAAGGTGCCGCCAAAGGTGGTCCGCCAGCGGTTCCGGGATCAGATTCTGCACGACGTGGCACACGGCCTCATCCCCCGTGCAGTGGACGAGGCGCTGCGCGAACGTGGCGTCGAACCGGTCAACACCCCGGACATCCGCGATGTGGTCGTCGAAGAAGGCCAGCCGCTGAAGTTCACGGCGAGCTTCGAAACGGTGCCGGCCATCGACCCGGGCGATTACTCGAGCCTCACGCTGCGCCGCAAGGAGGTCGCCGTCGATGAGGCGGCGGTCGACCAGGCGCTGTCGCGATTGCAGGAGCGGGCGGCCCGCTACGAGCCGGTCGAGGGGCGCGGCGTGGGCATGGGCGATTCCGTGGTGCTCGATCTCAAGCGCACGGCGGCCGGCGGGCCCGACGACAACAGCCTGGCTCAGACGGCGGCGTCCGGCGAGACGCACACCGATCGCCACGACAACGTGACGGTCGACATCGGCGCCACCGCCAATCCGCCCGGCTTCGACGAGGCGCTGACGGGCCTCGAGGCCGGAAGCTCGAAGACCTTCGACGTGCACTATCCCGCCGACTACACCGTGCAGGAGCTCGCGGGCACCACGGTCACCTACGACGTCACGGTGAAGGCCATCCGCACGCGCGTCGTCCCGGCGCTCGACGACGAGCTGGCGAAGGATCTCGGCTCGTTCGAGTCGCTCGACGCGCTGCGGGGGCAGGTACGTGCGGACCTCGAGCACGAAGCGAAGCACGAGGTCGAGCGAGAGACACGTGCGGATCTGCTGCGGCAGCTCGCCTCGCGCGTCACGTTCGATGTGCCCTCGTCGCTCGTCGATCGCGAGATCGACCGGCGCGTCGAGGAATTCGTGCGCCGGCTCGTCGAACAGCAGATCGATCCGACGCGCGCCAACATCAACTGGGAGGAATTCCGCGAGCGGCAGCGCGAGGCCGCCGAGGAAGCCGTGCGCAGCGCGCTCGTGCTCGACGAGATCGCGCGGCGCGACGGCCTCACGGCGAGCGACGAGGAGATGGATGCCGAGATCGAGCGCTACGCGGAACGCTCGGGCCGGACGGCTGCGGCCGTCCGAGCCCGGCTCGAGAAAGAGGGCGGACTTGCCCGCCTTTACACAGGTCTGCGTCGGGAAAAGACGATGGAGTTTCTGCTGTCCAAGGTCACGGTTCTCAACGTGTAAACGATCGGGGTGAGGGGTCTCGTTGATCAGCTGGAGACTCTCTTGTATTGGCTGGAGACTCTCTTGTATTGGCTAGAGAGTCTCTTGTATTGGCTAGAGAGTCTCTTGTATTGGCTAGAGAGTCTCTTGTATTGGCTAGAGAAATGAGACTCACCGCCCGATATAGTAGTTCGGGCCAGGGCATGGTAGAATCAAGGGAATCATAAGTACGATACCTGCCTGGCCGAGTACGACTTCCCCAGCACAATCCGTCTCTCTGGTGGTCTTTTTCTAAATGGCCGAACGCATGCAACTCATTCCGATGGTGGTCGAGCAGACCAACCGCGGCGAACGCGCTTACGACATCTTCTCGCGGCTGCTCAAGGACAGCATCATTTTCATCGGCACGCCGATTGACGACAACGTCGCCAATCTGGCGATCGCCCAGATGCTGTTCCTCGAGGCGGAAGATCCCGACCGCGACATCCTTCTTTATATCAACAGCCCGGGCGGCGTCGTCACGGCCGGGATGGCGATCTACGACACGATGCAGTTCATCAAGCCCGACGTGGCGACCTATTGCATCGGGCAGGCGGCCTCCGTCGCAGCCGTGCTGCTGGCCGCCGGGGCGAAGGGCAAGCGGTATTCGCTCCCCAACTCGCGGATCCTGATCCACCAGCCGTGGGTCCAGGGGCTCGGAGGGCAGACGACCGACATCGACATCCACGCGCGGGAGCTCCTGCGCACGCGCGAGCGGCTCAACCAGATCCTGTCGCACCACACGGGGCAGCCCCTGAAGCGTATCCAGGACGATACGGAGCGGGACTACATCATGGAACCCGACCAGGGGAAGGAATACGGTATCATTGACGATGTCATCCGGAAGAGGGCCTGAAAAGCCATCAGCTGGCAGCTCGCAGCTGTCAGCCGGCGAAAACAGGCCCGAATGGCAGCTTGCGCTGAGGGGCTGAACGCTGACAGCTGAGAGCTAACCCAACCCATGGTAAAAAAAGCCGGTGACGGCGAAATCCTCCGCTGCTCGTTCTGCAACAAGGATCAGAACGACGTCCGCAAGCTGATCGCGGGCCCGACGGTCTTCATCTGTGATGAGTGCGTCGAGGTTTGTAACGACATCATCGCCGACGACAACCGGTTCGAGGCGCGCGGTGGCACGCGCACGTCGCTGCCCGTCCCCCAGGAAATCAAGAAGTTCCTCGACGAGTACGTGATCGGGCAGGAGCAGACCAAGAAGAAGCTTGCCGTCGCGGTCTACAACCACTACAAGCGGATCGAGATTCAGAAGCAGGCGCGCAGCCGGAACGAGATCGAGCTGACGAAGTCGAACATCCTGCTCATCGGCCCGACCGGCACCGGCAAGACCCTCCTGGCCCAGACGCTCGCCAAGCTCCTGTCCGTGCCGTTCACGATCGTCGATGCGACCACCCTCACCGAGGCGGGGTACGTCGGCGAGGATGTCGAGAACATCATCCTCAAGCTGCTGCAGGCTGCGGGCGGCGACATCGAGAAGTGCCAGCAGGGCATCATCTACATCGACGAGGTCGACAAGATCTGCCGCAAGGACGAGAACCCGTCGATCACGCGCGACGTCTCGGGCGAAGGCGTGCAGCAGGCGCTGCTGAAGATTCTCGAAGGCACCGTCGCCAACGTGCCTCCGCAGGGCGGCCGCAAGCACCCGCACCAGGAGTTCTTCCAGGTCGACACCACGAACATCCTCTTCATCTGCGGCGGCGCCTTCGTCGGCCTCGACAAGCAGATCGAGCGACGCACCGGCAAGAAAACGCTCGGCTTCAAGGCGGACGTCAAGTCGGCGTCCCAACGCGACATCGGGACCACCCTCGAGATGGTGGAACCGGAAGACATGATCAAGTACGGGCTCATCCCGGAATTCGTCGGCCGCCTGCCCGTTCTCGGCACGCTGCACGAGCTCGACAAGGCGGCGCTCGTCCAGATCCTCACGCAACCACGCAACGCGATTACGCGTCAGTACCAGAAGCTCTTCGAGTACGAGAACGTGAAGCTGCGCTTCACGGACGATTCGCTCGAGGCGATCGCGGAAAACGCCCTGCAGCGCAAGATCGGCGCGCGCGGCCTCCGGATGATCATCGAAGACATGATGATGGACCTGATGTACACGCTCCCCGGCCAGAAGAAGGTCCGCGAGTGCGTGATCACCCGGGAAGTCGTGCAGAGCAAGGAAAAGCCGATTACGCTGATAGAAAAGGCCGGCTAGGGTCTTGCAGGGGACGGCCGACGGCTCGGGCACGATGATCGCGAAGCTCACGATGCCCACGAAGAACGTGTAGAAAAATACCGCCCTTCGTGATCATCGTGGTCTTCGCGGCCATCGTGATGGTGTCGTCGATCCGAAAACTGTCGCTCACCGATATCCATGGAACTATACGAAACGCTCCCAATCGTCCCCCTCCGCGACGTCGTCGTGTTTCCGCACATGATGATGCCGTTCGTCATCGGACGGCCCTCGTCCACGCGCGCGCTCGAGCATGCGCTCGTGAAGGACAAGCGCATCTTCCTGGCGGCGCAGCACGACGCGGCGGTCGATGACCCGCAGCCGGCCGATATCTTCACGATGGGGTGCGTGGCGAACATCGTCCAGAGCCTGAAGCTGCCCGACGGCAACATCAAGGTGCTGGTCGAGGGCATCGAGCGCGCTCGAGCGGTGGAGTGGAAAGAGGACAAGGGCTTCTACCGCGTCGTCGTCAAGGTGATCCCGAAGCACAAGGAGACGGGCAACGACGCCGAGACGACCATGAGCCGCGTGGTGTCGCTCTTCGAGCAGTACGTGAAGCTCTCGAACAACCTGCACTACGACGCGATGATCGCCGCGGTCCGCGTGGATGACCCCGGCAAGCTCGCCGACACGATCGCCGCGCACCTGCTCGTGGGCGTGGACGAGAAACAGAATCTGCTCGAGATCATCTCCCCCGTCGAGCGCCTGAACCGCATCGCCGGCATCCTCGAAGCCGAGGTGGACAAGCTCCAGGTGGACCGCCGCATCCAGTCGCGCGTGAAGAAGCAGATGGAGAAGGCGCAGAAGGAGTACTACCTCAACGAGAAGATGAAGGCGATCCAGAAGGAACTGGGGCGCAAGGATGAAAAGGGGAACGAGATCGACGAGCTGAAGAAGAAGATCGAACAGGCGAAGATGCCTGAAGAGGTCGCCGAGAAGGCGGTGCAGGAGCTGAAGCGGCTCGAGTCGATGCCGCCGATGTCGGCCGAAGCCACCGTCTCGCGCAACTACCTCGACTGGCTGATCGCGGTGCCGTGGCACAAGAAGACGAAGGAGAGCCGCGACCTCAAGCGCGCCGAAGCCATCCTCAACGAAGACCACTACGGGCTCGAGAAGATCAAGGACCGCATCCTGGAATTCCTGGCGGTCCGCGCGCTGATCAAGAAGCCGAAGGCGACGATCCTGACGTTCTCGGGCCCCCCGGGCGTCGGCAAGACGTCGCTCGCCAAGTCGATCGCACGCGCGATGAACCGCAAGTTCGTGCGGCTGTCGCTCGGCGGCGTGCGCGACGAGGCCGAAATCCGCGGGCACCGGCGCACGTACATCGGCGCCTTCCCCGGCCAGATCATCCAGATGATGAAGAAGGCCGGGACGCAGAACCCGGTGTTCCTGCTCGACGAAGTCGACAAGATGTCGATGGACTTCCGCGGGGACCCGTCGGCCGCGCTGCTCGAAGTGCTGGATCCGGAGCAGAACAACACCTTCCTCGACCACTACCTCGACGTCGAGTACGACCTGTCGAACGTGATGTTCATCTGCACGGCCAACGTGCTCCACACGATTCCGCAGGCGCTGCGCGACCGAATGGAAGTGCTCCAGCTCGCCGGCTACACCGAGCAGGAGAAGGTCGAGATCGCGCGGGTGTTCCTTGCGCCGAAAGCCATCGAGGGCACCGGCCTGACGCCCGACAATCTGACGCTCCTCGACGAGGCGTTCCAGACGATCATCCAGCGCTATACGCGCGAGGCCGGCGTGCGCAGCCTCGAGCGCGAGATCTCCTCCATCTGCCGCAAGGTCGCGCGCAAGGTCGTCGTTCAGGGCAAGTCGTTCAGCGAAGAGATCAGCGCCGCCAAGGTCACCGAATACCTGGGCGTCCCCCGCTTCCGCCCGACGCTCATGGAAGAGAGCAACGAGATCGGCGTGGCCACGGGCCTCGCCTGGACGGAGGTCGGCGGCGAAATCCTCGTGACGGAAGCGACGCTGATGCCGGGCAAAGGACACCTGCGGCTGACGGGCAAGCTCGGCGACGTGATGCAGGAGTCGGCGCACGCCGCCATGAGCTACGTGCGATCGAAGTCCGAGGAGTTCGGCATCCCGAAGGACTTCAACCGCAAGACCGACGTGCATGTGCACGTGCCGGAGGGCGCCATCCCCAAAGACGGACCATCGGCGGGCATCACGCTGGCGACCGCGCTCGTCTCGGCGATCGCGCGGGTCCCGACCCGCAAAGACTTCGCCATGACCGGCGAGATCACGCTGCGCGGCAAAGTGCTGCCGATCGGGGGCGTGAAGGAAAAGGTCCTGGCCGCCCACCGCGCCGGGCTGAAGAACATCATCCTTCCCAAGGACAACGAGAAGGACCTCGCGGACATCCCGAAGAACGTCCTCGACGCGCTCGACATCTACATGGTGGAAACGATGGACGAGGTGCTGAAGCTCGCGCTGACGTCACCGCTCCCCGTCATCGCCGCATCGACTCCCGCCGCCGCGGAAGTCGAGCCCGCCATTTCGGACGATACCATTACGCACTGATGTTACAGACGGAGACGGAAGAGCGCGGGACTTCAGTCCCGCGCCGTCGACGGTGGCTCTGAGGCCTGACGCGCGACTGAAGTCGCGCGCTCCCCTGTCTATGTCTGGGCACCGTTGAAGCTCCTGAACGCCGACTTCGTGACCAGCGCGGCTCGTGCGGAAGGCATTCCGCGCGACGCGGTCTCGCGGGTCGCCCTCGCGGGCCGTTCCAATGTCGGCAAGTCGAGCCTGATCAACGCGCTCTGCCGGTCGAAGATCGCCCGCACCAGCGCGGCACCCGGTAAGACCCGGCTCCTCAACTTCTATCGGATCACCATGGAGGGCGGCCCGGGTGGTCCAGGGCAATGGGCGGTTTACCTCGTGGACCTGCCGGGCTACGGATACGCGCGGGGCGGCGATGACGCGGCGGAGGAACTGGCAGGAATCGCTCAGGAGTACTACGCCGACAGCGGAGCGCGGAACTTCAATTCCGCGTCAGCGACCCTGCTGCTGGTCGATTCGCGCCATCCGGGACTCGACTCCGACCGAGCAGCCGCAGGATGGTTGAACCGGCTGGGCGTATCGTACCGCGTCGTCGCCACGAAGATCGACAAGCTGGCGCGCAGCGAGCGCGCGAAGAACCTGAAGACACTCGAAACAACGTTTGGAACGGCCGCGTTGCCGGTATCGGCAACGAGCGGCGAAGGAATGGATGAATTGTGGAGAACGATAGCAAGACTCGCCAGGACCGCGGAGTGACTGAGAACGTGGCCGAGCCGAAAGCACCGGCCGCGGCGACCGCCGAGCCGAAAGCGTCAGCGACGGCAACGGTCGAGGCGCCGACCGTCGAGCTCGGGACGCTCAAGGACATGGGCGTCACCGAACTGACCAAAATCGCCAAACAGCTCGACGTGCCCGGGGCTGGCGGCATGCGCAAGCAGGAGCTCATCTTCGAGATCCTGCGCTCGCGCGCCGAGAAGAGCGGCCTGCTCTTCTCCGAAGGCGTGCTCGAGACCCTGCCAGACGGCTTCGGCTTCCTGCGCGCCCCCGACTACAACTATCTTCCCGGGCCGGACGACATCTACGTCTCCCCTTCCCAGATCCGTAAGTTCGATCTGCACACGGGCGACACGGTGTCGGGCCAGATCCGCCCGCCGAAGGACGGCGAACGCTACTTCGCGCTGATCAAGGTCGAGGCCATCAACTTCGAGCCGCCGGACCGGGTCCGCGAGAAGATCTTCTTCGAGAACCTCACGCCGCTCTACCCGCAGGAGCGGATCCGCCTCGAAACCGTGTCCGACAATCTCTCGGCCCGCGTCATGGACCTTATGGTCCCGATTGGCAAGGGCCAGCGCGGCCTGATCGTCGCGCCGCCGAGGACCGGCAAAACGATGCTGCTGCAGAACATCGCCAACAGCATTACGACCAACCACCCGGAGATCTACTTGATCGTGCTGCTCATCGACGAGCGGCCCGAAGAGGTCACCGACATGCAGCGGTCGGTCAAGGGCGAAGTGATTTCCTCGACGTTCGACGAGCCCGCGACCCGGCACGTGCAGGTCGCCGAGATGGTCATCGAGAAGGCCAAGCGCCTGGTCGAGCACAAGAAGGACGTCGTGATCCTCCTCGACTCGGTCACGCGCCTCGCGCGCGCCTACAACACGATCGTGCCGGCGTCGGGCAAGGTGCTGTCGGGCGGCGTGGACAGCAATGCCCTGCAGCGCCCGAAGCGGTTCTTCGGCGCGGCGCGCAACATCGAATCCGGCGGCTCGCTCACGATCGTCGCCACCGCGCTCATCGACACCGGATCGCGGATGGACGAGGTGATCTTCGAAGAGTTCAAGGGCACGGGCAATATGGAGATTCACCTCGATCGCAAGCTCACCGATCGCCGCGTCTTCCCCTCCATCGACATTCAGAAGAGCGGCACACGGAAGGAAGAGCTGCTCATCGCGAAGGAAGATCTCAACCGCGTCTGGGTCCTTCGGAAGGTCCTGACGCCGCTCTCCCCGACCGAAGCCATGGAGCTGCTGCTCTCGAAGATGGCCAAGACGAAGGGCAACGCAGAGTTCCTGGGGGCGATGGCCAACGGGAAGTAGGGCAGCGGGCCAGAGCGCCTGGTGCTTACGGTGCCAGGGTGCCAGAGCACGTCACGCGCCGATGTATTTCTTCCTGAATTCAGCGACGCGCCGCTCGAGATCCACGAGAAGCTTCTTGAACCCGGCGTCCTCGCGGATCGGCGCCAGGAGCGGATCGCGCGCAAACCAGGAGTGGCAGGGAAATCCTTTCTCCACTGAGCGCTCCAGCCATCGGACCGCTTCGATCGCGTCGCCGAGCTGGCGTAGGCCGTGCCAAGATTGTACGCGGCGTGGTGATCCGGGTCGGCGCCGGTCTGCGTTTGATCGATGAGCGTCATCGCTCGGGAGCGTTCGCCGCGAGCAGCGAGAATGCTGGCAAGCGCCGCCTGTGCGCGCTTCTGCGATCCGCTGGGCTTCCCGGCAAGGTCTTCGAGGAGCGTCTCGGCTTCAGTCGTCTTGTCGGTGTAGTAGAGTGCCAGCCCGAGGTACGATCCAACCACAGCGGGCGCACTGAGTCGATGTACCTCGCTCAAATCTGGCACCGCGTCGGCGAACCGTCCCTCGAGCAGCGCCACGTTCCCGCGCAGGCGCGGCCCTTCGACGGGGTTCGGTGGAAAGTTGGCGATCCCAAGCCGGATCTCGCGGTCCGCCTGCTCCAGCAGACCGTAGTGATAGAACGCGCCAGCGCGGTAGAAGTGCGGGTCCGCTAGGCTGGGATTCCGAGCAAGCGCCTGATCGCTCTCCTCCATCACCGTGTCCCAGTCGAAGTCGCCCTCGCGCGCCACAGCGGCGCGTGCCTCGTGGGCCTCGGCGAGGTCAGGATCGAGCCGGAGCGCTTCGTCGGCCTCTCGATGCGCGAGATCGAGCCACTGCCCACGGTCCTTCGCCGTCGAGAAGCGGATGCGCATCCGCGCCGCCGCAGACGCCAGCCCCGCATGGGCGAGTGCGTACTGCGGATCGACGGCGAGCGCACCCTTGAAATGTTCCACGGCAGTCAGCGTGGTATCGCCGGTGTATCGCGCGAGCGCGGCGCGCCCCTGCAGATAGTGCTGGTATGCGGCCGCGTTCTCCGTGTAGCGCTTGTAGGCCCGCTCTCGCTCGGCCTCACTCATTCGGATGCGCAGAGCAGATACGACCCGCTCGGAGATCTGATCGCGGAGCCCGGGCAGGTTTCCTTGCTTGACGTCGTACGTCTGGCCCCAGACTGCTGAGCCGTCGCCGGCCCTGACGAATTGCACCGCCGCGGTCACGCCATCCGGTGTCGGCTGCAACGTGCAGGTGAGCAGGTATTCCGCGTTCAGCGCCCGGCCGGCTTCGCGCAGATCGACATTCTGTCCCTGGTAAGGGAGTATCGCGTACGTCGGTCTCACGCGAAGCCGGGCGGCATTGGTGAGCGCACTGATAATGGCGTCAGCAATCCCGATTTCCAGAAACTCGATGCGCTCTCGCTCGGCGAGGGCGCGACACGGGAGGACGGCGAGAGTCGTCGGTGCCGGCGCAGCGTCGTCGTGCCGGAGGTACCAGTACGCACCGGCGGATCCGGCCCCAAGCGCCGCCACGAGGGCAACCGCGGCGAGCTGCCCTCTCCTTCGCGCCGGGCGCGCGGGCTCCGCGACCGGCTGACGTGCATCCTGGCCAGTCGCGATCGTCTCGAGCGCGCTGCGAACTTCGCCTGCCGCCTGATACCGTTCCACCGGCTCCTTGGCGAGACAGCGGCGGATAACTGCGGCGAGGCCATGCGGCACTTCGGTCGGCGGCGGACGCGGAGCGTCGCGAAGAATGGAGGAGGTCATTTCCGGCAGCGTTCGGCCTGAAAACGGCAACGTGCCGGTGACCATCTCGTGAAGCAGCACGCCGAGCGCCCAGATGTCGCTGCGCGTGTCGGCGTTCTCCCCTCGAAGCGTTTCGGGAGCCATGTACGCCGGTGTGCCGGTGGTGCTTCCTGCGGGCGTCGCCAGCCCTGTTTGTGTGCCGGTCGCGTCATCGGCCCGGCGGACTCGCCGGGCAAGGCCGAAATCGACGATCTTCGTGTCCCCCGTCCTGGTGACCATGACGTTTCGCGTCTTGAGGTCGCCGTGCACGATTCCGCGTGCATGCGCGTGCGACAGCGCGTCGGCGATTTGCGTTCCGTACCGAACAGCCGCGGGAACGGGCAGCCCGCCTGGTGGAACGAGCTCTGAGAGCGGGCGGCCGTCGACCAGTTCCATCACGATGTAGTCGACACCGCGATCGTGCTCGACGTCGTACACGGAACAGATGTGCGGGTGATTGAGCGAGGCAGCCGCGCGCGCTTCCTCTCTGAAGCGGCCAAGGCGCTCGGCGTCCGCAGCGATCTCGTCGGACAGTACTTTGATCGCAACCGACCGTGCCAGGCGGGGATCCAGTGCGCGGTAGACAGTTCCAAAGCCGCCGGCGCCGAGAAAGCGCTCGATCTCATAAGGGCCGAGCCGAGCACCTCGTTCGAGCGACATGGCCGGCCCGATTATAGGTCCTGAACCAACAGACGAAGTGCCAAACCGGACACGTTACACAGATGTTACAGGCGCTCGCGCTGAGCAGAGCCCTGACGGTTCTGCTAACATGCCGCGTCAATCCATCAAGTTCCTGTCGGAGGTGTGACATGCCGCCGTTGCTGCGCTTCGCCCTCTTGGGCTTCCTGGGCTTTGCCTGGCTTCCGGCGTCGATGCCGCAGGCGGCCGCGCCGCAGCAGGGCGATCGCGGGCGGGCGCTCATGCCCCAGCCCGGCGTAGGCCGGGCGCTGAGAATCGAAGACTATTACCGCGTCCAGACGCTGGGAAATGCCTCCTTCTCCCCCAACAGCAAGTGGGTGACCTTCACCGTCACGACCCGGCTCGAAGAGCCTGAAGCCAACAGCAACCGCATCGACTCGTGGCTCGTCCCTTCGGACGGGTCCGCCGAGCCTCGTCGCGTTCAGCACCAGGGTCAGGACGTCACGAATCCGAGCTGGGCGGATGACGGGGGGCTTCAGTACACCGTGGATGGCCAGCGGTGGAAGATTGACCCCGACAATCCGTCGATCGCTCCGGTACAGATCGCTGGCGGCGGCCCGCCAGCCACGGGACGCGGTGGACGAGGTGGGGGCCGGGGTGGCGAGGGCGGCACGCCCAGCCCGGACGGAAAGTGGGACGCGGCGGCGGTGAACAAGCCACGCGACGACGCGAAGCCGGTCTATGCGAGCGAGTTCGAGAAGCGCCATCAGGAGCGATTCAAGGGCGTCATCTTCGACTGGAAGGACTTCCAGCGGGATGGCGCCGAGTTCCCCGCACCGAATCCGGTCGCGCAGCCCGGGCAGCAGATCGTCGTCCGCCCGCGGCCGGCGACGGTGACGTCCGGCGCGCCGAAAGTCCTCGTGGACATGGACCTGCGCCCGAGCAATCTGGCCTGGCATCCGGATGGCCAGACGATCGCTTTCACCGCCGATCCTGATTGGCGGAACGAGTTGAAATACACCTCGCCCGACTTGTGGACTGTCACCGTTGACGGTAAGGTCACACGCCTGACAAACGACGGCTACGTCCACGGCGATGTGGACTACTCGCCGGACGGCAAGTACCTGACCTACTCGCGATCGTTCGGCACCGACATGATCATCGAGAAGCGGCTCAATCACGGCGGGCCGCAGGATCTCCACGCCAGGCCGGCCGACGGCGGCGAGCCGATCAACCTGACGGCCAGCTGGGATCTCGACCCGGGGCCGGCGCGCTGGTCGCCCGACAGCCAGTTCATCTACTTCACGGCGGGCATCGGCGGGGAGACGCACATGTTCCGTGTGTCGGTGCCGGGCGCCCGTGTCGAGCAGGTCACGAAGGGACCGCGACGGATCACCGGCCTCAGCTACGACAAGTCGTTCACGAAGATCCTCTACACGGTCGGCCTGCACGAGGCGCCGGCGGACCTCTACGTCGCGAAGATCGACGGATCGAACGAGCGCCGGCTGACGAACATCCACGACGCGCTCGTGTCGGAGATTGCGTTCAGCAAAGCCGAGCGTCTGCGCTGGCCGAGTTACGACGGCACGCATATCGAGGGCTGGCTCATGTTTCCCTATGGGTACGACCCCGGCAAGGGACCATACCCGATGATCGTCACGAGCCACGGGGGCCCACATTCCGCCACCGGGTATACCTTCGATTTCAAGGACCAGTACTTCGCGGCGAATGGCTACGTCGTCTTCGACACGAACTTCCGCAGCTCGACCGGCTACGGCGACGCCTTCAAGTGGGCCACGTGGGGCGCGTGGGGACAGAAGGACGGCGAGGACGTCATTTCCGGCATCGACTATGTGCTGAAGCGCTATCCGATTGACGCAAAGCGCGTCGGGCACACCGGCCATTCCTACGGCGGCTTCATGACGAACTGGCTGATCACGCAGTACCCGGATCGGTTTGCGGCGGCGATCACCGGCGCCGGCATCTCGAACTGGATATCAGACTACGGCACCGCGGACATCTACAGGACCAAGGAAACTGAGTTCTTCGGCACGCCCTGGGAGCGGGATGCGCGCGACCGCATGATCAAGCAGTCGCCGCTGACCTACGCGGGACAGGTGAAAACACCGACGCTCTTCGTGCATGGCGAAGTCGATCAGCGCGTGCCGTATGAAGAGGCCGAGCAGATGTACTTCGCCCTCAAGCGCCGAGGGGTCCCGGCAAAGATGATCCGCTACGCCGGCCAGCCGCACGGCATCGGGGGGAACTGGAACAACGTGCACCGCATGCTCAACGAGCTTGCGTGGTGGGAAAAGTACTTGAAGGGCGGCGCCCCCAAAGGAACAGGGGTTCAAGGGCAATAGCCACGCGAGATTTGATCCCGCCGGGCGACGGGAATGCCCAGAAGCTCATCCATCAGACTTGACTGCGCTGCCGAGAACGCAATCTGATAGTGCATGCGCTGCGCAGCTCTCGTTGTCGTGTGTCTTGCGATGGTGGCTCTGGACGCCAGTCGTCCAGCCGCCCAGGCCCGTCAGGGGGGCGCCGGCCGTCTGACGATCACTGTCCTCGTGACCAGCATGGACGGGAAGCCGCTGCCCGAAGTCTGGGTCAAAGCCTCGGGGCCCGTCGACCGTGAAGGGGCGACGGACCCGTCGGGCACAGTCACGTTTGCCAATGTCACGGCGGGAGCCTACCGCCTTCGGTTCGAGCACGAGAAGTTCATCACGCTCGAGCGAGACGTGACGCTCGTCGCCGGACGGCCCCTCAAAACAACGGTGGCGCTCAACGCGGCGCCACCACCGCCGCCGCCGCCGAAGGTGGAAGCCCCACCCCCGCCGGTGACACCGCCGGGGCCCTCGGGCTCGTACCCGCCGATGTCGGTGGATATTCCGGACCTTTTCGAGAAGAACTTCATCGGCAGCGCCCCGGTGAAGCGGTCGCCAATTGGCTGCACGGAGAGCTCGACGTCGACGCTCATGCAGCTGCGCGAGCCGCTCGCAGACCACGCACATGCCGACGCGGACGAGCTGATCTATGTCGTGGCCGGAGAAGGTACGCACAAGGTCGCGGGTCGGGAGCACCCGCTGTCGGGTGGTGTCTTTGCAATCGTGCCCCGCGGCATCACGCACGGCATCGTCCGCCGCGGCCGTCAGCCGCTGGTGATCATCTCGACGCTGAGCGGGCAGCCCTGTCAGGTGGGACAGTAGTCAGGCTCGGGGCTCAGGGCTCAGGCAAGACCTTCGAATGCCTGGTCGAAGGTTTGGCCTGAGCCTTGAGCCCTGAGCCTCGAGCCTGCAGGGAAGTATCATTCCCCCCATGCGCTATCGCACGTTTGGCAGGACCGGCTGGCAGATCTCGGAAGTCGGCTACGGCATGTGGGGCATGGCCGGGTGGACGGGGAGCGACGATGAGCAGTCGTTCGAGTCGCTCGACCGGGCCATCGAGCTCGGGTGCAACTTCTTCGATACAGCCTGGGCGTATGGCGACGGGCACAGCGAGCGGCTGCTCGGCGCCACGCTGAAGCGCCATCCCGGCAAGCGGCTGTACATCGCCACCAAGATTCCCCCGAAGAACCGCAAATGGCCGGCGCGACCCTCGTACGCGTTGGATGAGGTGTTTCCTGCCGACTACATCCGGGAGTACACCGAGAAGAGTCTGCAGAACCTCGGCGTTTCGACACTCGACCTTCAGCAGTTGCATGTGTGGACCGACGAGTGGGCGGCCGACGATCGCTGGCAGCGGGCGCTCGGCGCGCTCAAAGAAGAAGGGCTCGTGCGCGCGCTCGGGATCAGCGTAAATCGCTGGCAGCCGGCCAACGTGTTGCGGGCCCTCGAGAGCGGGCTCATCGACGCGGTCCAGGTGGTCTACAACGTCTTCGACCAGAACCCCGAGGACGAGCTCTTCCCGTACTGCCAGAAGCACCAGATCGCGATCATCGCCCGGGTGCCCTTCGACGAAGGCAGCCTGACCGACACGCTGACTCCAGCCTCGACCTGGCCGGCGGGAGACTTTCGAAATCTCTATTTCAATCCCGACAATCTGCAGGCCACGCTTCCCCGCGTCGCCCGACTGCGCGCCGTCGTGCCCGCTGGCATGACGATGCCCCAGCTTGCGCTGCGGCACATCCTTGCGCACCCGCCCGTCTCGACGGTCATCCCGGGAATGCGGAAGCTCGAGCATGTCGAGCAGAACGTGGGGGTGAGCGACGGCCAGGCGCTGTCGGGCGACCTCATGGTCGAGCTCCAAACGCATCGATGGGACCGCACGGTCGACTTTGAGTGACCGTAAATAGCTGTATCTAAGTGACTTGAGCGAATACTTGCGACTTGGGCGTCGCGGGTTTGCTATAATGATCTTTTCCCGGAGCCCCGAAGGAGCTTGCTGTGAAGGAAGGGATTCACCCGAAGTACCACGAGGTCGTCGCCCGCTGTGCGTGCGGCGCGACCTGGAGCACGCGCTCAACCAAGCATGAACTCCACCTGGAGATCTGCAATAACTGTCACCCGTTCTTTACCGGACGGCAGAAACTGATCGATACCGAAGGTCGGGTCGAGCGCTTCACGAAGCGGTTCGGCGCGCAGACCTCCGAAAGCCGCAAGGCGGCCGCGAAGGCAAAGAAGCAGCCGGCGACGGCTAAGGCGTAGAAACACACCAACGCTCAGCTCCAAAGGAGCTGGGCGTTTTCTTTTCGCGCGATTTTCCGGGCATTGTCTTCTCTCGCGAGCTTACGCTCTAGCCGCGCGAGCCGGTGACGATAACCGTCAGCGCGCCTGTGGCCTCCCGCTTCTCTTCCTCCGTCTTTCAGCGCGAACAGGGCCAGCTCACGCGCCGCCGCGAAGTCGCGATCGCGGTGCTCGTGATGGATCGCCAGCGCCTCGACGGCGAACTGCCTGAGGGCGACTAGGGTCGCGTTGCGGCGCACGGATCGAGGCTCGGTCAACGCGACGAGCTCCTGCCAGAGCGCGGCGGCTTCGCTGAACCGCCGTTCGCGTCGACACCGCAGGCCGCGTCGATACAGGCTTTCGCCCCTCACTTCGACAGACTCGGTCGTTGCCGCGCGGCGATAGCACGCTTCGGCGCGATCGAAGAGGCCGGCACGCTCGTAGATCCGGCCCAGGGCCAGGGCCTGCGGCCCCTCAGGACATCCCTCCGCGCCTTCGTCGACCAGCCGCACCGCGCGCGCCGTGACCGCCGCCAGCGAGACGAGGTCCAGCCGGTTGTGCTCGAGCACGGGCTCGAGCGGCCGCGGATCGCCTGTCCGCATGAACTGGAAGAAGCGGGAAGGGATCTCGAATCCCGGGACGTCCCCGACGCGCCGCACGTCGAACAGCGTCCGCTCGAGCGTCGACAGGCGGCAGCCACCAGCTTCCGTGGGATCCTCCGCGCGTGGCTTCCACAACCGGCGGGCCGCATGCAGCGTATCGAAGTGCGGCACGCCCTCGAGCGGCATCTCCATGCGATGGAAGAGCCAGCGTGTCTCCATCACCGGCAGGTCGAATGTCTTGCCGTTGTAGCTGACGATCAAATCGGCATCGTCGAAGAACTCCGCGACGGCAGTGAGGAGCGCCCGCTCTGCCGAGTAGCTGGTCAGCAGGAACTGCCGGACCTGAAAGGCTCCGACGTCGTAGAACCCACAACCGACGAGGAACGCGACGGTGCCGGCGCCGCCGCTGAGGCCGGTCGTCTCCAGGTCGATGAATACTGTGCGCCTGCGGCCCGAGCGAGGCGCGAAGTCGCCGAGCGAGAGCGAGCGGGGGTGGGGCCCCGCGAGCGTTGATAAATGCGGATCCAGCCCTCGACCCGATACAAAGCCAGGGTCCAAGACTGTCAGACTGTCGACATCACCAATCTCGCACTCTGCTATCCGCACGTCGCCGTGCCAGCGATCGGATTCGTACCGGCGATCGATGACGAGGCATTCGCCGAAGGCATTTCTGGCCGCCCGGCCTCCCAGCTGCTCGCCGACCCGGTCGATCGTCGGACCTGCCTCGTATCCCCCGATATCGGGCTCGTAGGTGAGCTCGCGCAACCCGCCTTCGCCTAGGCTACGGCGCGGCTGGACGATGGCGCGAAGTCTCGACTTGAGATCCATGTCAGAGTCCGCCCTGCATCCCCGCGTGATCCGAGCGTGGCAACGCGAGCAGCAGATCGTCCAGAATCCGCGACGCCACGGCCTTGGCGTGCGGGCCGGTGTTGCCTTCCGGCCCGACGCAGGATGGACAGCCGGATTCGCACGGACAGCCGACAATAAGCTCGCGCGTGCGATCGAGGAGCAACACGTGCATGTCGTAGAGCGGCCGGCTGAATCCGATGCCGCCTGGATAGTTGTCGTAGATGAAGATGTTCGGCTCGGCGGCGAGGGCGGCCGGCACCCCGGCCGTTCCGCCGGTTCGCGGCGCCCGCTCCAGCGTCCCACCGTCCACCGAGAGCCCGATGTCGTGACGATCGCACATCAGAAGCAGCTGGGCGATATTGCGCATCGCAAACGCCAGGCCGACGACGCCGTCGCGCCGGTCGTCGCCGCCGAACGGCAGCGCCGCCATGACGGATGAGGGAATCGTCAGCCAGTACGAGGACGTGTGCATCTGCTGCTCGGGCAGGCCCAGCTCGCCCGAGCCGACATTCTCGTTCGTGTAGAACTTGATCTTCTTGAAGCCGACGACGCGCGAGACGACGTGGACTTCGCCGTGGGATCGTCCAGAGGCCAGAGGCCGGAGGTCAGAGGAGCGCCCGCGGCCCGAGCGAGGCGCGAAGTCGCCGCGCGAGTGCGAGCGGGGGTGGGGCCCCGCGAGCTCTGATAAATGCTGACTATCGGCCGCTAGCAGCTCTGGTGCTGATGGCAGCTCCCTTGCGGCAAGCACATCACTCGCAAACGTCTCGAGAATCGTCACCTTCGTGTAGGTGATGGCGTCGGTGTAGTAGTCGCACTCGACAGCCCTCACGAAGGACTTGCGCCCCTCGTAATCCAGGCGCTCGACCTGAAAGAGCTGGCCTTCGACGATGTAGATGGCTTTTTCGTGGAGCGTGGACGGCCCGCTCGTGAAGTCGGTTTCGCCGATGACGCGTTCGCCGTCCGTCGCGTCGATCACCACGAAGTTGTCCGACGAGACCGACCGGAGGCTGACGGCGTCGGCCGGATAGGACTCGTTGGTCCAGTTCCATTGTCCGTCGGCGTGATGAACGAACCCTTCCTCGGCGAGCACCGCGAGGACTTCCTGCACGTTTTCGTTCCCGAAGCCCTCGTCGTCGCTGAACGGTAGCTCGAAGGCTGCGCATTTCACGTGGTCGAGCAGGATGTGCAGGTTGTCGGGATTGATCAGCGCATGCTCAGGCGATGCGTCGAAGAAATACGACGGGTTGCGGATGATGAACTGATCGATCGGCGCGCTGCTCGCCACGAGTACCGCGGCAGAGCGCGTGGTGCGCCTGCCGGCACGGCCCGCGCGCTGCCACGTGGCGGCGATCGTCCCCGGGTAGCCGGCCATTACCGAGACGTCGAGCGCGCCGATGTCGATCCCGAGCTCGAGGGCGTTGGTGGACACGACGGCGCGCACCTGCCCCTCGCGCAGGCCGCGCTCGATTTCGCGGCGGCGATTGGGCAGATAGCCGCCGCGGTAGCCGCGGATCATGTCGGCGGCGCCAGGCGGGCCGTGGAAGGCGTCTTTGAGATAGGTCGTAAGGAGCTCGACCGACAGGCGGCTCTGGGCGAACAGAATCAGTTGCAGCTGATACTTCAGGAACTCGAGCGAGACGCGGCGCGCCTCGGCCAGATACGATCGCCGGATGCCCAGTTCGGCGTTCACGACCGGCGGGTTCACGAAGAGGAAGAACTTCTCCCCGCGCGGCGCGCCGCTCTCGTCGACGAGCTCGAAGGGTCTCCCGGTCAGCCCTTCCGCGAGCTCTCGGGGGTTCGCGATCGTTGCCGACGAGCAGATGAACACCGGGTCCGATCCGTAGTGCCGGCAGACGCGCCGCAGCCGGCGGAGGATGTTCGACAGGTGACTGCCGAACACGCCGCGATAGGCGTGCAGCTCGTCGATCACGACGAAGCGCAGATTCTCGAAGAGCTTCGCCCAGCGGGGATGGTGCGGCAGGATGCCTGCGTGCAGCATGTCGGGATTGCTGAGCACCACGTGCGCCTTGCCGCGGATCGACCGGCGTGCATCGGAAGGAGTGTCTCCGTCGTAGGTGAAGACGCCAATCTCGAGCTCGGTGTCGCGTGCCACGAGCTCGGACAACGCGTGGAGCTCGGCGAGCTGGTCCTGCGCGAGCGCCTTGGTCGGAAACAGATACAGCGCGCGCGTCGACTGATCCTGCAGAATCGCATTGAGGACCGGCGCGTTGTAGCAGAGCGTCTTGCCCGACGCCGTGGGCGTGATCGTCACCACGTTCCGCCCGGCGAGGACGTGCGCAAACGCCTGTGCCTGGTGTGTGTAGAGCTGACTGATCCCGCGCGCGGCGAGCGAGCCGACGAGCCGCGCGTCGGTGCCCTCCGGGTACGGCGCGAACGCCGCCGCCACCGCGGGCAGACGGCGCACGGCGGTGACGATCGGATCGGCCTCAGCTCCCCCGGGCCTGGGCGAGTACGTGAGCCGGCTGACCGCTTCCTGAAGCGAGCGGTCCTTGTCGCCCGAGACGGCCGGAAGGGTGTGAGAAGCCATTAGTGGAAACCGATGCAGCCAAAGGAATTGCGGGTCCGATGGTAACAGGTGATCCGATGGCGATCAAGAGGCGAAAGACTCCCCGGCGACCAGCTTCCAGTACCTAGCTTCCAGCTTGCAGCTCCTTCCTGGCAATCTTCGCCACAATCCCGCTCAGCCCGATGACCCCGATCAGGTTGGGAAACACCTGCAGCACGTTCATCAGGTCGCCCCACGCCCACACGACTTCGACGCGCGAGACGGCGCCGAACGGAATCAGCAGGCAGAAGATCCACCGATACGGCACGGTCACCTTGCGGCCGAGGATGTACTCGAAGAACTGCTCCCCGTAGTACGCCCACCCGATGAGCGTCGTGTACCCGAAGAGAAACGTGCAGAACGCCACGATCCAGCCACCGACGACGGGCATGACCGAGTTGAAGCCGGCAGCGACGGCGGCCGTACTCGTGAGGCCTGACTGCCAGGCGCCGGTCAGGAGGATCGTCATCGCCGAGATGCTCGAGGTCACGAACGAGACGATGAAGGTCTCCATGACGGCGTTCAGCCCCTGTTGCGCGGGCTGGGTGCTCTGCGCGGTGCCGTACGCCACGGCCGCCGTGCCGTAGCCGGCCTCGTTGGCGTAGATGCCACGCGCGATCCCATACCGCATCGCCATGAAAATCCCGAACCCGAGGACCGACTGCATGGCGAACGCCTCTCGCACGACCAGCGCGAGCACACCGGGAATGCGGCCGGCGTTCATCAGGATCACGATGAGGCCGCCAATCAGATAGAGCCCGACCTTGAGCGGCGAGAGCTTCTCTGCAGCCTTGCCGATCGACTTGATTCCGCCGATGATCACGAGCCACGTCAGCACGCCAATCGCGATACCGGAGGCGAGCCGCGGGATCCCCAGGACCGAGTGCAGCACGAGCGCCATCGAGTTGGGCTGCGTGAAGGGCGTCGTGGTCAACGCGGCGACGGCGGCGACGAATGCGAAGAGCCACGCAAGGAAGGGCGAGCGGAGCCCGTCCCGCAGGTAGTACATCGGGCCCGACAGCACCTGGTCGCCGCGCGCTGCATCTCGTCTCACTTCCCGGAAGGTCATGCCGAGCACGGCCTCGGCAAATTTGATCGCGGTCGCGACGAACCCGTACACCCAGATCCAGAACAGCGCACCGGGACCGCCTGACACGATCGCGGTCGCCACCCCGGCGATATTGCCCGTGCCGATCGAGGCGCCGAGCGCCGTCATGAACGCTTGAAACGGCGTCAGTGCGCCATCGCGTCCGGTGCCCCGGCGGACGAACGCGACTCGACACGCCTCGCCGAAGCGCCGCACCTGCACGAACCCGGTCCTCAGCGTCAGGAACAACCCTGCGCCGAGCAGCATGATCACGACCCACGGCATGAAGAGGCCGTCGGCCGCCGATTGAATCAGGGTGGCGAGCTGGTCGAACAGGTCGGACATGGAGCGTGTTTATACCACGCGCGCCGTGTTGTCCGTGTTGTCCGCGGCTCGTGATTGTCCGTGTTGTCCGTGGCTAGATGTTCGACCGCCCCTGACACCCGTCGACGGGAACGCACGCGCCGCTGATCCAACTGGCGCGCGGGGACGCGAGGAACGTGACGGCCGCTCCGACTTCATCCGCACGACCGAAGCGGCCGAACGGCAGCTCACGATGCACGAAGGTCGCGATCCCTTCCGGATCTGCCTGCTGGCGCCGGTGCCAGGACCCGCCAGGAAACAGGATGGATCCTGGGGCCACGCTGTTGACGCGGATGTTCAGCGGCGCAAGCTGCTGCGCCAACGACTTGGCGAGGCTGATTTCCGCCGCTTTCACGGCGTTGTACGTCATCCGGCCGCCGGCTTCACGACCGTAGATCGAGGCAATCATGACGATGGCGCCGCCGCCGCGCTGCCGCATGTGTGGCACCGCCAGGCGTGACGCACGAATCGCGGGAAAGAGCGTCTCGTCGAGCGCCGCCTGCCACTCGGCGTCGGAGGTGTCCAGCAAGTCCGCCCCACCTGCACGACCCACGTTGTTGACGAGGACGTCGAGCCCGCCGAAGACGTCGACGGCCCTCTCGATCACGCGCTCGACGCCGTCCTTGGTGGACACGTCGGCCTGCACCGTCGCCACCAGATTGGGACGTTTGGCTGCCGCCTCGACCTCGAGCGCAGCTTCGGCCAGCCGCTCCCCGCCGCGCGCGCACAGACACACGCGGCACCCTTCGGCGACGAGCGCTCTCGCGCTGGCCAGGCCAAGTCCGCGACTCGAGCCGGTGACGATCGCAACTTTGTCGGTCAGTCCAAGGTCCATGTGTGGGTGAACTGCTCTACTCGATCCGCCCGCCGGTCAGATCGTTGAGACGCCAATCGAAGTCCTGGAACGTGACCTTGAACTTGTTCTCGTCGACGAACTCCTTCTCGAGAGGCAGAAGGTGAGGTGTGATGAAAGCGATGAGCGCCCGTTCGATCGGCGACCGCGCGGCAAAGCGTTCCCCCGCCTGCCCGCCGTAGGCTGCGACGAACTCGGCCTCGTGCCAGCTCACGAGCGGCGTCGCCGACACTTGCCCCGCCGTGCGATCGACCTTGAGGAGGCGCTGTTTCGTCACGAACTCCGCCTGAATGGACTCGAGCTGCTCGGGCAACCGCGCCGCCGTGTAGGCTTCGCTCCGCAGGCGGCCGCTGCCGACGGCGCCGCGGCCGAGCGCGAGCGACAGGCGTGGCTCTTTGAACTCCGCCAGGATGGTTTTCTCGATCTCGTCGAGCGTCACGCTGCGTCCTGCGGCGCGATGCTTCAGCTGATCGAACGCGCCGGGAATCTGGCGGATGCTCGAGGCCGGGTACGCGCTGCTCGTGCCGCGGATCGGATAGCGGTTGACGACGGTCTGCAGCACGAAGGTGTTGTACGCGTTGACCCAGAAGGCCATCTTCGCTTCTCGCGGCCACGAGTCGTACGTGGCCGTCGAGACATTGAGCGACGCCGCATATCGATCCAGCGCGCCGCGCGTCGACTGCAGCGCTCGATAGTAGACGAGCCCATCCCGGACGTTGACGTCGAGGATCTGGTCGAGCGCCCGGTGAAGCGGATCGCTGCCAGGGGGTGGTGGGGGCTGCTGGGCACCTGGCGCCGACGCGAGGCCAAGTCCCAGGGCCAGCACAACAGTGGAGAAAAGAGAACGACCCATCCGCCAATCGTATGTCACGGAGGTGGGCATCATCAAAAGGCGCGTGACAGGAAGCGCCTGAGCGCGCTCGAAAAATCTCCTGGCGCCTCGAGATTCGAGAGGTGGCCCACGCGCGGCAGCACGACCAGTTCCGTGCCGGGAATGGAACGCGCGAGGAGCTCGGCGTCGGCGGCGGGCGTCACCGTGTCCTCCTGCCCCACTATCACGAGCGCTGGACACCTGATGCGGCCGAGGTCCGGCGTCGAGTCCGGACGGGCCATCAACGCGTGCAGCGCGGCATCAATCGCGTCTGACTGATTCGCCTCCATGAGACGACGAGTGTCGGCGAAGACCTGTGGACGTTCTCGGTGGGTGGTTTCGCCCACGACTTTCGGGAGCAGCGCGTCAACAACCGCCTTCACACCCTTGGTGCGGAGCGTCTCCAACATCGCGCGTCGTCCGGCCAGTCCGTCGGGCGTATCCGCCTGGGCCTTCGTGTCCGCCAGGATCACGCCGGCGAATCGCTCCGGCGCCCGTCGAAAGAGGGCGAACGTGACGTAGCCGCCCATCGACAAGCCCCCGATGACGGCTGTCTCGATGCTCAACGCGTTCATCAGCCCGAGGATGTCGCCGGCATAGTCGTCCATACCCAACAAGGCGTTCAACTCGCGTCTCGATGAGGCGTCATTTCTTGATGAGCCGAATCCGCGGAGGTCAGGCGCGATGAACCGCCAGCCGTCCGGCACGTAGCCGAGTTGAGATAGCCACATATCCGCGCTCAGCGGGAACGCGTGGAGCAGTATCAGCGGCCGCCCTTTGCCAGCTTCGAGGTATCTCGTTGCCCGGCCATCCACAGTCGCGGAGAGCTCCTCAACCATGACCGGAATCATAGTGTCAAACGGCGGGACGACCGGCGCTTGTTGGGTACTCCTTCGACGATAATATCGGCCATGCAGATTTGCGCGCTTCCCCACGTCATGGCCTGCACGCTCCTCGCTCTCGCCTTCATGCCCTCGTCAGCACCTGCGCAGACGGTGCAGGAAATCGTCACCCGTCACATCGCCGCGCGCGGCGGACGCGACAAGCTGGCGTCGATCCACACGGTGAAGATGACGCGGACAGTGGCGAGCGGTATCGGGACCACCCTCAAGGTCGTCGTGTACAAGAAGCGGCCCAACCTCGTAAGAGTCGAGCAGGGACCGGCGCAGGCTGGCCCGACGATGACCCCACGGGGCATCAATGCGGACGCCGTGTGGGACATGGTGCAGGGAAAGGCCGTGCCTCGCCAACCGCAGCTCGCCGTCGAGTCACGAGACGTCGACGGCGACTTCGATGGGTTGCTCGTCGACTGGCAGGAGAAGGGACATACCGTGGTACTCCGCGGCCGGGAAACGCTGCCCGGCGGCGAGACCTACACGCTCACGGTGACGCTCAAGAGCGGCCTGGTGCGAACCATCTATCTTGACGCCAAGACATACCTCGACCGTCGTCACACGGGCGTGCTCAACCTGCCGAACGGCCGCCGGTTCGACATCACGATCGACTTCGACAACTGGCGCGACGTCGAGGGCGTGAAGTTCCCGTTCGACATCATGGAAGAACGGACTGGCAAAGAGCCGGTCGTCACGCTCGTCACCTATACCGACAAGATCGAGATCAATGTCCCGATGGACGACGGCCGGTTCGCGGCGCCGGTGAAGTGATTGCGCCCGACTTCAGCCCGCGCGGACGCGTTCGAAGGACTGGAGGATCGAAGCGGCCGAGCGGTCGATATCGTCCTCGCTGGTTCTCCAGTTCGAGACCGAGATACGCATGGCAGGCGCGCCTTCCCAGGTCGTACCGCCGCACCAGCACACGCCTGCGGCCTGAACAGCTGCAATGACCTGATTCGTGACGTTCTCGCCTGACGGCGACGAAAATCGAACCAGGACCTGATTGAGCACCACTTCGTTGAGGACCTGCACTCCTGACGTGTTCCAGAGCCGATCGGCCATGCGGGCCGCCAGGCGGCAGCAGCGGTGGACGAGATCGGCGAGGCCCGAGCGGCCGAGCATCCGCAGCACGGCGTAGATCGGAACTGCGCGGGCCCGGCGTGACGCCTCGGGCACCCAGTCGGTGCCGTCACGCTGCTCACCCTGACCTGGGGTGAGGTAGGCGGCGGTCTGACTCATCGCTGCGCGGTGCGCTGCCGGATGGCGCACGATCACGATGCCGCTGTCGTACGGCACGTTCAGCCATTTGTGTCCGTCGGTCGTCCACGAGTCGGCGTCCGACAGGCCGGAGACGAGCCGGCGATACGCGGGCGATGCGGCGGCCCACAGTCCGAACGCGCCGTCCACGTGCAGCCACGCGCCGTTCTCGCGCGTGAGCTCGCCGATCTCGACCAGGGGATCGCACGCGCCCGTGTTCACGTTTCCGACCTGCGCACAGACAATCGTCGGGCCCGACGTCGCCGAGAGCGCCCACTCGAGCGCGTCAGGCCGCATGCGTCCCTGCGGATCGGTCGCCACGCGCATGATTGTCCTGCTGCCGACGCCGATCATCCGGCAGGCGGCATGGATGGAGGCGTGCGCCTCTTCACCGGCGATGACCGTCAATGGCGGCGCACCCTGAAGGCCGAGCGATTCGACGTCCCACCGGGCGCGGCGAAGCACTTCGTGCCGGGCGGCTGCCAGCGCCGTGACGTTGGCCGTGTGCGCGCCGGTCACGAACCCGACGCTCGCCTGCTCGGGCAGGCCCAGCACATCCAGAATCCACCGGGCGGTGCAGGCCTCGAGCGCCGACATCCCGGGCGACATGATGTGCAGCGCGGCGTTCTGGTCCCACGTCGACACGAGCCAGTCGGCCGCGAGCGCCACGGGATAGCTGCCCCCGGTGACGAAGCCAAAGTAACGGGGCCCGGCATTGGCGGTGACGCCGGGCTCGAGTCGCGCGCTCAGGTCGAGGACGATGCTGACCGGGTCCTGTGGTGCCTCCGGGAGCGGACCGCCGAGGGCGGCGCTGATCTCATCGAACGAGGCCCTGGGGGCCACGGGCCGGTCGGGCAGGGAATTGAGAAACTCCATCGCCCGCTCGTGAGCGTGCGTCAGCAGGTCATATGGCTGAGACATGGGAGGTTACGGCGGATTTATCGGCAGCGGAGGCCTGTTACAGGAGAAGTGGTCTCAGAACGCTGGGTCACTCCGACACTGTATTGTGTCTTGACAGATATATTTGTCGGACATACCCTGCCGTCATGTCAGGCCCCGCGTCCGGCGTCGAAGTGATTCAACGGCCCGAAACCGCGGCGACTGCCTTGAGGGGGACCCGCCGCACCCTCCTGGCTGCGCTCGCAGAACCGCAGTCCGCCGCCGGGCTCGCCCGCAAGCTGGGGCTCCCCCGCCAGCGCCTGAACTACCACCTGAGAGCGCTCGAGCAGTGCGGGCTCCTCGAGTGCGTTGAGGAGCGCCGGAAAGGGAACTGCACCGAGCGGATCCTCCGCGCCACCGCTCGGTCGTTCGTGATCAGCCCGGACGCCCTCGGAACGCTCGGGCCCGACACAGAGTCCGCGCGGGACCGTCTCAGCGCCTCGTATGCCGTTGCGATCGCCGCACGGACGATCACCGAGATCTCGACCTTGGACGCGCGCGCGCGCGCCGAGCACAGGCGCATCTCGACGCTCACCCTCGATTCGGAGATCCGCTTCGCGTCTCCCGAGTCGCGGGCTGCCTTTGCCGCAGAGCTGTCCGATCGCATCGCCGAGCTCGTCGCGAAGTATCACGACGACGTGTCGCCCCGCGGCCGGCGATTTCGGCTCGTGACGGTCGGGCATCCGCAGCCGGACGTCGCGGCGCCGGATGTGCCGACTGCTTCCCTCACACCCTCACACGTGACGTTGCCGCAAGGGGGGCCGGAAAAGGAGTAACGCGTGACACGCATCTCCGACACAGCCGTCGCCACGACAGACACGAAGAGCCGCAGCTTTTCGATGTCGCTCGATATCAACGCGACGCCCGACGACGTCTGGCGCGCACTCACAGAGGCCGGTGAGCTGGTGCGGTGGTTCCCGCTGCAGGCGCGGGTCACGCCCGGCAAGGGTGGCTCGGTCTTCTGGGGATGGGACCAGCAGTGGGCGTGGGAGTCTCAGATCGACGCATGGGAACCTGGCAAGCGGCTCAGGCTCGTCGAAAATCGTCCCGCCTTCGATGTAAGAGGCGAACCGCTCGCGGGTCCCGCGCAGCAGATGGCCATGGAGTTCACGCTCGAGACCAACGCGGGACGGACGACGCTCCGAATCGTGCACTCAGGCTTCGGCGAAGGCGCCAGCTGGGACGACGAGCTGGAATCGGTGAGCGCTGGCTGGCAGTTCGAACTGCGCGGGCTGCGCCACTACCTCGAGCACCACAAGAACCGGGATCGGCAGCACGCGGCGGCACATCACGTCACCTCGCTCAGCATCGATGAAGTGTGGAAGCGGCTCCTCAGCCCGGCAGCCTTTGTTGTTACCGGGGGTGATCTGGCACAGGGCGAACGGGTCGTCATCCGTGCCGCGACCGGCGACCAGATCTCCGGCATCGTCGAATGGCACAACCCCAGCCGCGATCTTTTCGTCAGAGTCGACGATCTGGACGAGGGAGTGTTCCGGGTGAGCACCTGGCGTGCCGGCGGCCAGACTGGTCTGCAGGTATGGATGACCACCTACGACAAGCGCCACGCCGCGCGCGTGCACGAGTTCGGCTCGCGTGCGCAGCAATTGGTCGAGCGGGTGTTTCCGTGATCTGTCTCAGGCGATCGCGGTCACACCAACCGTTGATATGTGATCTACGAGGGAAGCGGATGGCCGATCTCCCAGTGATGGCCGAAGGGATCGACCACGCGGCCCAGGCGCCATCCATACGCTTCCTCCACCGCGACGACCGCCTGCGCACCTGCCGCCAGTGCCTTCGCGAACATCGCATCGGGATCCGGCACGGTCAGGATCATCCGGACAGAACCACCGCCCAGCGACTCTGGACTGAAGTTGCCATGCTCGGGGGACTCGTCACTCAGCCAGAACTCCGCACCATCAACGGACAACCGAGCCACCACCGAACCGCTGGGATCCTCCACACGGTAGACCTCGATCGCCCCGAATCCCGACTTGTAGAACTCCACGGCTCGCGCGCCGTTCCGAACCGACAGCATCGGCGCGACCGAACACGCGACGGACGTTCCCGAATCTGCGTCTGTCCTCATCGATTCCTCCATCGATCAAGGGGCTTCACTGTACTTCGGCGTCCACAGCAGCGTGGCCTCGGGAAATGTGAAACCTGGCGGAGCGACGCCGACGACTACGGTTCGAAGTCCGTCAAGCTCGATCTCTCGACCGATGGCATTGGGTGAGGAAGCAAAACGTTCCGTCCACAGCTCGTGGCTCAGCACCACCACTCGTTTCGCCGAGGAAGTCTGTTCACCCTCGATGAAGAACCGACCAATCAACGGCGGGACCTCCGCGGCCCTGAAGAAATCGAGCGTAACCGCCGCTGCCTGGACAGAGATGACCGCGTCGCCGATCTTCACCTGACGTGCCCCGGCAGCGTAAGAGCCGGCGGGCGGCTCCTTGTAAGTCGGTGAGGCCTTGCAGCCGCAGGCGACGGCCAGAACGACCACCAGAATCCACTTTGGTCCGCGTCTCATATGAAGGTCCTCTCGCCAGCCCTAAAGTTCTTCGACGGACACCACCAGCCGGAAACCAATGCACCCGTCATGATACAGGCGCTCGATCTGATACCGCTTCGAGACGGTGCAGTGCATGGCCCAGTTGTGAAAACATCCCCCGCGAAGGACGCGCTCGGCACCGTCGCCAACCAACGCGCGCCCATCGGCGGGAATCTCCTTGACGTCCTGCCTGTAGACATCCTGACACCATTCCCAGACATTGCCAGACATGTCGTAGATGCCGAGCTGGTTCGGTGTCTTCAGCGCCACGGCGTGGGTGTGATCACCACCCTTGCGGTCGTACCACGCTACGGCGTCGATGTTGTTGCTGCCACTGAAATGAAAGCCGTCACGCCAGCGTGGGCCGCCGCGTGCGGCGTATTCCCACTCGGACTCGGACGGCAGCCGAAACGCTGCCCTGCCGAGTGACGTCTGGGCCGACATTTCAGTGCGGATGCCGCTCGCGTTGATCCGGTGCAGGAAACCGCCCGGTCGCATGATGTCATCCCACGACACGTTCTCCAGAGGCAGCGCCATCCCGCGATTCACCGAGGGGTTGTTGTCGGCGCCCATGACGTGGGTCCACAGCGCCTGCGTCATCGGGACCGTGGCGACAAAGAAGTCTGTCACCTCAACACTGCGGCTTTCGGTGCCGTCTCCGAGAACGTATGGACGGCCATTCGTGCCTTCGACGCGGACCATCTCGAGGACATGATCGGCATCTCCCAATTGCCATCTGTACCTGATCGTCATCATCGTCGGACTCGTTTTCCTGGTCCACAATATGCCGAGCTGTGAGCCCCTCAATGCCCAGAATTCGCATTCGCCATTTAGCAGCAGGATCGCGAACTGCGTTTCGCGAGAGGGAGAAACAACACATGACGGGCCACTCAAGGTTGTTGTCCGCGGTGCTATTGGTGTGCGGTACGGCGAGCGCGGCCTGCGCCTCGACCGATCGGAACTGGTTGCGTGTGCCACAAGCAACGGCTGCCTCCAGATACGGCGGGGTGATTCCTGGGAGCTGGGAGAAAATGGGCTCCGTCCAGCCCGGCGCATCGCTCGTCGTAACGTTGAACAGCGGAAACCGCCTCGAGGGTACCTTCAACGCGTTAGATTCTACAGCTCTGGCATTCACCGATCGAGCGGGGAGGCAAATCACCGTCCAGAGATCGGAAATCAGCCGAATCGTGGCTCCAGCGACGAGCGACAGTCTCACGAACGGCGCTCTGATCGGTGCAGGCACGGGCCTCGCCGTGGCCCTCGCGATTTTGGGCGCGCTCGGCTCGCAAGACGGCTACGTCCTGCCCTCCGCGAAAGTAGGAGCGCCCCTGCTCCTGTCAGGTGCTGGTGGCCTGGCCGGGATACTGATAGACCGTGCCCACAACAAACCGGAGCGAGTGCTTTACCTGGCACCGCGGAGTGGCTCGGCGCCCGTACGGAAACCGGCGCACGCATGGAATCGTGAGGCCCGTGCTGTCGCCCCTGCGCCATAACGCCATGCCGCTCAGCCCGCCTCTGCCTTCCTCTACGGCGAGGCACGCCGAAGCGGCATATCTTCGGGCGTCGCGAAGGTGGCAGCGAGCGACGCTTGACGATTGCTTGCAACAGCAGTTCGGAGCTCTGTCGTCGCTCGTCGGCTGCAGGGCCTGTCAGCGGGCGCGCCTCAATCCGCATTACTCCGCATCGCCGGTGACTAAAGCGACCGCATAACGAGCCGCCTCAGCCTCGCCGTACGTGTTTTCGATCACGGACGCGATCACAAGTTGCGGACCAAGCCGAACGCCTCGAAGTCTTGTGATCACGTCGCGACGAAACTCGAACGGAGCACCTGGTAGTACTTCTGCCGCGTGCCGCTCAACCAGCCCCGCGAGGAACCCGCCCTGCTTGCTCGTCAGTTCCATGAGCATGGCGTCGACGACACTTTTCTTGTCCTCTCCGCACAACAGCAACCCGAGCTGCTTACACGCGTGGCCGAGGTCAAACAACTTGCCTGAATCTCGCGCATTGGCCTGCTCGCGCACTGCAATGCCCGAGTACGCGAGCATCGCCCGAAAATGTACCTGACGCCATTGGCGCCCGTTCCACCTGCGGTACTGATAAACCATGTACGCGGCCACAAGCATCGCAATCGCGATTCCAAGCCATCGCGTAACTCCGGCTGACAGCAACGCAGCGGCGCTGGCAGAAACAAGGATGAGGATAGCGCCCCAGCCGAATCCTGTTCGCCATTTGAGATCCGACGCCATCGTCCGTCCATGCGGGGCGGCTGCGCCTGGTCAGGCAGCCGGCCCGCCCTCCTCGCGAAAGTGCTTACGCATGGGCACGAACTGGATGGCAACACCACCAGGCAGGGTGTGCTGGATAGAGTCTTCAGAGGCGTAGCCACACGTTCGGTAGAGACGCTCGCCGGGCAGCGTGGCCATGAGCTCGGCCGAGGTGAAGCCGCTGCTGCGGGCCTCCGCCTCACACAGTTCAAGCGTTGTGCGACCAAGACCTCGGCGCGCCCAGTCGGGGTGGACGAAGAACGCTCGAATCCGCGCGGCATCGCGCGTTGGATCCAGCGACTCCGGCTCGCGATCGGCTTGGCCATCGCTTCCGAAGAGCGTCTTCCGCCAGCTCCACCCGCCGCAGGCGACGAGCGTCCCGTCCGTCTCTGCCACGAAGTAGGTTCCGTCTCGAACCAGTTGAGAGTCCACGCCCAGGGCAGATCCGAGCGCTGCCTCGATCTGCTCCTCCGAGTAGTCGTCGCGGCTCAAACCCCTTGCGGCAAGCGCGATGAGCCGCTCGATCGCAGGAATGTCGTCCAGCGACGCCCGTCGGAACTGAACGACGACCTCTCGCCCGGTGGGGTCCCGAAGAGTGATTTGCAAAAGCGCTTGAAGGCTCATTTGGCCGTACGGCCTGCTGACCGACGACTGCAGCACCATCTCAATCGGCCCCCCCATCTTGATTGAAACGGATACCCTGCACTTTTTCGGTGGCCGGGTCGTACTCGGCGCCAAAAAAGGTCGTCCGCCCGTCGCATACGTTCACGGCTCTGGTCCGCCACGTAGGCGAGCGGCCGGGATCAGCTCTAGCCTGGGCCACAAGATGAGAGCGATGGAAGCCGTTGATGTACACAACGCGTCGGCCGCCAATCGCCAGGCCGACGTACTGTCGATAATAGTCGCCGACTGACGGGGCGGGGCTGGTCACCTCCTGGTCGATGGCGTGTTGAAGCGCAGGAGCCAGAGCGCGCTCGAGCCGACGAATGGTCTGTTGGTCGGGAGTCCAGTACGCCGCGACCTCGGTCGGCACTCGCCGAGTACATTGCGTGAGGACGTTCTTGGCTTCCCTTTCAGGGAGGATGACGCCCCGGTCTGCTCTTAGCCGGGCTCCCGACGGCTGGACAGTGACCGCAGCGACCGCGAAAAGAATAGTCAAGCCGTTGAGCATGGCTTAAGAGCGCCTGCGCCGCTCGTCGGTTGCACCAGCCTGTTAGATCACCTCGGGTATAGGCCGGGCTCATTGTTAACACAAATCCGGGCACATCGTTTACACCAGGAGGATGCCTTGGATGGAAACGAATGTGTTGGAGCAACGGAGCCAGTTCGTGCGCGACTTCGAGAGCGG
>Ga0184612_10000004_pt1 | contig 97534 bp, 77 predicted proteins | sample PLM3_60_coex_FD_133163 | JGI IMG/M metagenome (GOLD analysis project Ga0184612, IMG submission 133163) | Groundwater sediment microbial communities from an aquifer in East River, Colorado, USA - PLM3_60_coex | ecosystem: Environmental > Terrestrial > Soil > Riparian zone | place: USA: East... | reverse complement strand
TCATCTGCGATCTGAAGATGCCGCGGGTCGGCGGGATGGAGTTCTACCGGGAGCTCGAGGCGTCGAAACCCGAGATGATTCGCCGGATCATGTTCGTGACCGGCGACGTTGCCGGCACCGATGCCGAGCGGTTTCTCGAAGAGACCGGCACCCGCTGGCTCGCAAAGCCGTTCCGGTTGAAGGACCTTCTGCGAGCGGCGAGGGATATGGTGGCTTGAGTTGGCTCAGGGCTCAAGGCTCAGGGCTCAAGCTAAACCTTCGAGATCACGCCCGAAGAAGATCTTGCCTGAGCCTTGAGCCCCAGGTCTACCGCGCCGCCGCGATCCGTTCGCGCTGCGGCAGCGGCGCGCGGCGCTTTGCGGCTGGCTTGACTGGCGCCTTGTACTCGAGCACTACGCCCGGCTGGCCATCCAGACCCGCCTTGGCCATCTTCATGCGACGCATAGTGTGCTGGAACGACAGGATTGCGGGCTTCAGGACGGCCGCGGCTTCTGCGGCCGAGCACTCGGCGCCGAGGGCCTTGCGCAAACGCTGCACCGCACGCGCGTGCAGCTGCGACACACGCGATTCGTTGACACCAATCGCCGCGCCGATCTGCTTCATCGTCGCTTCGGCATAGTAATACATGCCGATCACCTTGCGCTCTCTGGGCGGCAGCGACGAAATCGCGGCGCGGATGCGATCGCGCACTTCGCGCTCCTCGTAGGCCTTGTCTGGCGACTGTGGCTCGGAGGGCACGAGCGCCGGAGGAAGCGATGCGCCGTCGACGTTCTCGCCTGCCGACAGCGGCGACGTCGATTCGATCGTGTTGATCCGGACGATGGTGCGCCCGAGCCGAACTTCGTCGGATCCCACGCGCGCGGCGAGGTCGGCGAGCGATGGTTCTGCGCCGAGCTCGCGTCGGAGCTGCTCGCGCGCGGCTTCGAGCTCGCGGCGCTGGCGGCGCACGCCGCGGGGCCAGGCATCCCGACGAAGTGCGTCAATCATCGCGCCACGCACCCGCCGTTCCGCAAAGGTCTCGAACTTGATGCCACGCGCTTCATCGAAGCGGCAGGCGGCGTCGATCAGCCCGAGCATGCCGTCTTGAACGAGGTCTCCCAGTTCGATCGAGTGGGGCATCGAGGACGCCACCCGTCGGGCCAGCGATTCGACAAACGGCAGGCCGGCGGCGATTCGTTCGCGCTGATCGTGAGCAAGGGGTTGACGCTGCATCGGAATCCTCTCCTCCATCGTTCACCCGGGGGTTTCACCGGGTTTCCGCTCTCGCGAGCTTCCACGGCGATGCGGACGAAGCCGGCCCAGCGCAACGTCGGTACCAAGGTTGAGTTCGCCGTCGCTCCAGCTCGACAGGATGCGCTAAGTGATTAATGTTGAAGCGTTTAGAAGTGTGACGCGGCGTGAAGGGCTGTGAAATCTGGAGGGAAGGGGTCTGTTGATTGTGTCAAGTTTTTGGCGGCTGAGCCGTGATTGCCAACGGCTTGACATGCTGTGAGCTGAGGCTGGATGGCGGAGGAACTATTCGACGCTCGTGTCTGAATCTCTGATCCCTGGATCGCGATCACCGGCTGTGGAGACGAATCTCGCGCGCGGTCGTCATCGCGTCGAGGACGCTGGTGACGACCTGTGCGGCGCGGGCGCGGCTCGTATCATCAGCGAGCTTCGCTTCGAGCAGCTCGGCGTTCGCGAGAATGATGCCGAGCTGGTTGTTCAGGCGGTGAAAGAGAAGGCCGAGATCTGACGGTTCGTCCACGGGTGTACCGGGAGCCTGGCGCTCGGACGCCGGCATCATGAAGCTTCTTTGGGGTGGAAGTCCGCCGTGCGGCTGGGCTCGCGCCACAGCGTGTCGACAAAGATGCGGACCGAGCCACCCGCGGTGCGGACGTACTCAATCTTCCCGCTCGCGATCCAGTTGTAGATGGTGCGCCGGCTGACGCCCACAAGCTCGCACGCCTTCATGATCGAGATCGTTTTGCGTTCAATCATCATCATCGCTGTTTCCGGGAGCTGGTCGTCCTTGACCATCATCACGAGAACCCCCGTCCGCAAACTGTTATCGGAGCCTGACCGACCCTGCTATAGCCCGGGGTCAGATCTCGATTTTCTGATCGGGTCACGCAGCCCAGAGCCGATCAGAAAACCGAGATCTGACCCCGGCCACAGCAACTGTGTCAAAATACCGGCAGCCCCACTAAATGTCTGAAGCTCCTAAACATCTGCTGATCGTAGACGACGAGAAGGCTCTGCGCGAGGCGGTCGCGGAGCGGCTGTCAGACCACGGCTTCGTCGTCGAACAGGCCGACAGCGGGGAAGACGCTATTGCCCGGATCGCCGACTTCGCCTTCGACGTGCTCATCACCGACCTGCGGCTCCCGGGCATCGACGGGCGGCAGGTCCTCGATGCCGCGCTCGAGCGCTACCCGGATATCGTGGCGATCGTGATCACCGGGTACGGCACGGTCAAGGACGCCGTCGACGCGATCAAACAGGGCGCCGCCGACTTCATCACGAAGCCGTTTCAGTTCGACGCGCTGCTCCACGTCCTGAGCTCGGCGATGGAGCAGCGGCGCCTGAAGTCCGAGAATGCGTATCTCCGCTCGCAGCTGCAGGAGCGCTATCGCATCGACGGGCTCGTCGGGCGCAGCCGGGTCATGCGCGACCTCTTTCAGCTGCTGGAAATCGTGGCGGCGACGTCGAGCACGGTGCTCATCACGGGCGAGACCGGCACGGGCAAGGAGCTCGCGGCCAAGGCAATTCACCACAACAGCGCCCGGCGTGCGCAACGGTTCCTCGCGATCAACTGCAGCGCGATTCCGGAAACGCTGCTCGAGGCCGAGCTCTTCGGACACGTCCGGGGCGCATTCACGGGTGCCGTGGCCAACCGGCAGGGACGATTCGAGCAAGCCCACAAAGGCACGCTTTTCCTCGACGAAGTCGGGACGATGAGCCCGGCGCTTCAGGCGAAGCTGCTGCGCGTGATCCAGGAGCGCGAGTTCGAACGCGTCGGCGACTCGCATCCGATCAGGATCGATGTTCGCGTCATCGCTGCGACGCACTCGGATCTCGCGAGGATGGTGTCTGAAGGGACGTTTCGTGAGGATCTCTACTATCGGCTGAACGTGATTCCCGTCAAGCTGCCCTCGTTGCGCGAGCGTCGCGACGACATTCCCATCCTCGTCCAGCACTTCCTGCAGAAGCTCTCAGGCGAGCTCGGGCGCGGGCCGGCCACGATGTCGCAGGAAGGGTTGCGGCGGATGATGGCGTATCACTGGCCAGGCAACGTCCGGCAGCTCGAGAACGTCGTCGAGCGCGCGATCGCCTTCAGCCAGGGACGGCCGCAGGTCGAGGTGCAGGACCTGACGTCCGAGGCGTACACGACGCCTGCGCCCAGCCCTTCGCCGGACGTGTCGTTCCCGGATGAAGGCGTCGACTTCGAACACTACATCTCCGGTGTCGAGTTGTCGCTCATCAAGCAATCGCTCGAACGCACGCGCGGCAACAAGCGCCAGGCGGCGAAGCTGCTGAACCTGAAGCGCACCACGCTCATCGAGAAGTTGAAGCGCCTGGAGCCACGGGACCAACACTAACTGAGAAACACGGGCCATCGACGACACAGCCCCAGACGGCCACGGACAACACGGACAACACGGACAAGAACTGCAGATGCCGCCCCGCCATACGTATTGGACAATCATCCTCGAGGGAAAGCCCACCGCCTTCCGCGCACATACGCAGGAGGAGTTGCTGCCGACGCTGCGGCAGCTGCAGGCGCGGCATCCCGATGCCGTGCTGCTGTGGTTTGCGCGAGGGCGGCTGTGGAAATCGGAGGAAGAGTCGCGGGAGGCGCTCGGCAAGAGGCGTCCGCCCGAGGATCGCCGAGGTCCGGCCTGGCGCCCAGGCGGATCGCACGAAGATCCCCGCGCGCGCTTCAAGATCCCGCGAGACGAGAAACGACGTCGCTTTCGGGAGAGGCTGTTCCGCGACAACGTCCCTGAGGATCGCGAAGTGCCCGCGGAGGAGCGCAAAGAAGAGCGTAAGGAGGAACGTAAAGACCAGCGACCGCCGCAACCCGACGCGCCCCGCGCGAGACCGCAGGAGCGCCCGTGGTCGAAGGACCGACGTCCGCCGCGGGAAGGCGACCGATCGGGGAGAGCGGCGCGCCCGGGGCCCGACCGCTCCGGTCCTGGACAGGGTGGGGGGCGCTCGGGACCGTCAGATCGACGGCCAGGCTGGAAACCAACCCGACCCGCAGCTCAAGGCGGCGATCGCGGATGGAAACCAAGCCGGCCGGCGGGACAGGGGAGCGGCGACCGCGGGTGGAAACCCAATCGGCCGGCGGGACAGGGCAGTGGCGGTAGCGACCGCGGGTGGAAACCCAGTCGGCCGGCGGGACCGGGCAGTGGCGGTGGCGACCGCGGATGGAAACCCAATCGGCCCGCGGGACAAGGGAGTGGCGGGGGTGACCGCGGATGGAAGCCGGGCCGGCCACCGGGGAAGCCTGGCGGGGACAACCGCGGGTGGAAACCAGGTCGGCCACAGGGTCGGCCCATGGGTCAAGGTGGAAGGCGCGGCGGCCGGCCACCAGGGGGCGGTGGACGGAAAGGCGGCGGTGGAGGATCGTCGCGATGATCGCGCACGTCGTCCTCTTCAAGCCGAAGCCCGAGCTGACGCCCCTCCAGCGTCAATCCGTCATCGAAGACCTCAAAGCCGCAGCATCAGGAATCCCGGCAGTTCGCACGTTGCGTGTCGGAAAGCGCGTCCGTCACGGCCGTCCGGGCTACGAGCAACTGATGCGCGAAGACTTCGAGTACATCGTCATCATCGAGTTCGACGACGTCGAGGGGTTGACGGCTTATCTGGCGCACCGGCAGCATGCCGCCATCGGCAGCCACTTCGTGCAGTCCTCGGCGGCGGCGCTCGCCTACGACTACGAGATGGACGACTGAAAGTGATGTGATTCAGTGGTGCCGCAGGGCCACCACTGGATCCACGCGTGTGGCGCGCCGTGCGGGGACGTAGGCCGCGATCGCCGCAGCACCCAGCAGAAGGGCAGTCGCGCCAAGGAGCGTGCTGACGTCGGTGGGCGTCAGACCATACAGGAAGGTCGCGATGAACCTCGTGCCCGCAAGCGCAAGCGCGAGGCCGGCTGCAACTCCCCCTGCAACGACGACTAGACTCTGGCGAACGATGAGCGTGAGGACGTCGCCTCGGGTCGCCCCGAGCGCCATGCGAATTCCTATCTCCCCGGTTCGCTGCGCGACGCCGTACGACAGCACGCCGTATAGCCCGATGGCCGCCAGCAGCAGCGCGATGCCACCAAACGCGATGCCCAATCTGCCGATCAGGCGCTCGGCCGCCACTGTGCGATCGATCTGGGCCGTGAGTGGGATCACCTCGCGGATCATCAGATCCTGCCCCACGTCGAGCAGGGCTTGCTTGACCGAGGTGATCACCGCACTCGGCGGCGCTGACGTTCGCACCTCTATCGCGCGGATGCGCCCCGGAAACTGTTGAATCGGCCTGAAGAACATCGGCTTTGTTTCGGCGCGAAGGTTGTTGTACTTCGCGTCCCGCACCACTCCGATGACCTGAATCGGCCTTCCCGCCATGGCCGACGTCGTCAGCTGCATGGTTTGACCAATCGCAGAACCTCGAGGGAAGTACTTTCGAGCCATCGTCTGGTTGATGACCACGACGAGCGGTTCGCCGGTGTCCTGCTCCTGGATGGTTCGGCCCTCGACGAGCGTCATGCCGAGCGTTTCCATGTACCCGGGCGACACGGAGTTGAAGCGCGCATCGACGGGCGCGTCAGAGCTGGAGGGATAGTCCGGTATCTTCAGCGACGCATACAGATCGGTGTCGCTGAAGAGCGGAATCGTCGACAGGCTGGCCGACTCAACTCCAGGAATCTGACGTACCCGCTCGCGGACCTCGTGCGCCACGCGCGCCACCGCCGCCGGCGTCGTGCCGACTCGGAGGTTGTGCGCCACATCGAACATCAGGATCTGTTCAGGCTGGAAGCCGAGGTCTACGTGACCCAGGTTGTAGATCGTGCGGACCAGGAGGCCGGCGCCGATGAGGAGCGCGAGCGACAGAGCGACCTGGACCAGGACGAGCGTCCGACTCAGACGCCGGCGAACGTGACGGCCGGTGCCAGCACGCCCCTGCTGTGTCAGAGCCGCTGCGAGATCGGCGCGGGTGCCACCGAGGGCGGGAGAAATGCCAAATCCCAGGCCCGTGAACAGCGTGATGCCTACCACGAATGCGAGGACGGTGCGATCTGGACCGAGATCCAGCGGCCCGGCATCGGCCATCACCGCGAGCGTGTGGGTGCCCCAGTAGGCAAGCCCGAGACCGGCGAGCGTGCCCATCGAAGCGAGCAGCATGCTCTCGGTCAACAACTGCCGCACGAGTCTCCTGCGGCCGCACCCGAGCGCCAGCCGTACGCTGAACTCTCCTCGACGCCATGCAGATCGCGCCTGCAGCAGGTTGGCGACGTTCGCGCAGGCAATCAGCAGGACGGCTGCCACGATCGCCATGGTGATCCAGAGCGGCGTCGAGAACCTCCATCGCAGGCCGTTGTCGAGGCCCGTGGAAGCCGCGACCACGCGAATAGCTGAGCTCTCGAGGGTTGTTCGATGGCGCGTCTCGGGATACGTGTTCCACTCGGCCTGACGCAGCTCCCGGAAGAGGAGCGTCATCGCCTGCTGAGCCTGCGCAATCGTGAGACCAGGCTTCAACCGCGCAATCGACTGCGTGAACTGACCGCCACGCCCCTCGAGATAATTGCGGGGCGAGAAAGAAATGACCGGCACCCACAGATCGACAGCAACCCCGACACTTTCTCCAACGAAGCCGCGCGGCGCCACGCCGATCACCCGGCATACGCTGCGGTTCACGTGAACAACACGACCGATCACTCCAGGATCGCGCGCGAACTGCCGCTCCCAGAGCCCGTCGCTGATGACCGCGACAGACCCCTCGGCCTCGGCGCTCTGAGGATGCTGATCGTCCTGCTCCACAAAGAAGCGCCCGACGTGCGGCCGGATCAACAGCACGTCGAAATAGTTTGCTGTCACGAACGCCGTTGGCACGTTGTCAAGTGTGCTGGTACCTGCTCGATCGGGAATCGTCAGACGCACCTGCCACTCTCGAGTGGTCGCGAGGATATCGGTGAAGACCTGCTGCCGCGCGCGCAGGTCTTGGTACATCGCGAAGGAGAGCACAGGAGAAGCGCCCAGCCTTACGAGCTCCTCCGGGTGTGGAACGGGAAGCGCTCGGAGGAGCACTGCGTTGATGATCGTGAAGACGGCTGTGTTGGCGCCGATTCCCAGTGCGAGGGACGCGACGACCACGAGCGTAAAGACGGGCGTGCGTCGAAGGGTTCGAACGCCGTAGGAGACGTCCTGCACGAATGCGTCTATCAGTGGCAGCCCGCGCGTGTCGCGGTGCAACTCTCTGGTGCCCTGGACGCCGCTCAACCTGCGTAGCGCTTCACGCCTCGCCTGCTCGGGATTGAGTCCTCGTCTCCGCGCGTCCTCAATGGCGAGCTCGAGGTGGCTCGCCAGCTCGTCCTCAAAGTCGCGATCCAGCCTCTTCCCAGAAAGAACCGCTCGTACCTTTTCCCAGGCAAGCCGAAACAAGGTCGTCATCGGCCCTCCTCATTCGTCATGGCTCAGGGAGAGCCTCATTGCCCAGGGCGAGCACCCTGGACATCACCGCCGAAAGACGCGTCCAGTTCTCGGTCTCCGCCGCGAGATGCTTCTGCCCCGCCCTCGTGAGCGCATAGAACTTCGCCTTGCGGTTGTTCTCCGACGTGCCCCAATCGGCCTTGATCCAGCCGCGCTGCTGAAGGCGAACGAGCGACGCGTAGATGGTCCCCTGATTCAGCAGCACCGCGTCGCCGCTGACTTGTTCGATACGCCGCGCGATTCCGTATCCATGGAGGGGGCCCAGCGCAGCCAGCGTCTGGAGCACCATCACGTCGAGCGTTCCTTGAAGCAGGTCGAGCTTGTCGGTCATCGTTGTTCCTGTGGCATCGCCACATGACTGTGCCACAACTTGATGTGGCATGTCCACAGGAACAGGAGAAGGCCGAAATCCTAGCTTTAGCTAGGGAACGCTCAGCGAAGACTGAGGGCAGGGGTGAAGAATGTCTCGATGATCTCGCGGAGGTGCTGGATCGATTCGGCCGAGTTCACGGCGACCCGCAGGTGCGACCCGTTGTCGAGCCCCTTCGTGTACCACGAGTTCAGCGCGCGGAGCTTGTTGATCACCCAGCGGTCGTGGCTTCGCGCGGGCCCGGCGGACACTTCCTCTGTTTCGGGTTGACCCGGCGCGACATGCCGGAAGCCCTTTTCCTCGTGGATGCGCTCCTGCTGCAGCATCTCGATGTAATCGAGCAGGAACTGCGCGCGATCGGCGTCGGTGACGACGCGCGGAGCACGACCGGCGGCAAGATCGGCGGCCTGGCGGAAGATCCACGGATTGCGGAGTGCGCCGCGACCGACGAGCACGCCCGACACGCCACCGCGACCCAGTCGCTCGACGAGCTGTTCGGGCTCGATACAGTCCCCGCTCCCGAAAACGGGGATGCTGACGCCGCTCGCGACACGCGCGATGAACTCCCAGTCGGAGAAGCCCGAGTAGGACTGCGCGGCCGTCCGTCCGTGTATCGCAACCGCTGAGGCGCCGGCATCCTCAATCCGCCGCGCCAGCTCTGGGGCGTTCAACTCGTCGGCATCCCAGCCTGCGCGCATCTTCACGGTGACGGGGATCGTGACGGCCTTCGTCATCGCGCGCACGACACTCGCCGCGTGCTCCGGCTCGCGCATCAGGCTGCACCCCGCATTGTGCTTCGCGATTTTCGGCACGGGACAGCCCATGTTGACGTCGACGATGTCGGCGCCCATGCCCTCGACGATCTGCGCGGCCGCCGCCATCTTCTCGGGATCGCCGCCGAAGATCTGGATCGAGACCGGCCGCTCCTCTTCGGTGTATTCGGCGTACTCGAGCGTCCGATCGATCCCGCGGACGAGGCCCTCGGAGCTGACCATCTCGGTCACGACGAGACCACACCCGCCCTCGCGTTTGACGAGACGGCGGAACGCGGTGTCCGTCATCCCCGCCATGGGCGCGAGCGCGAACGCGGGGGACAAGTCGATGGCTCCAATTTTCATTGTTTGTAGCCTCACCCGTAGCGCGGATCTTCAGATCCGCGTCACGATTGGCGGATCTAAAGATCCGCCCTACGGGTGTCAATACGCCCGAACATCTGCGGCGTCGACCTCGACGCTCACGGCCTGGCCGATCAAATCGACGGCCAGAATCAACCGTGCGTGGGCGCCCTTGCGCACGAGACGACCGAACACGCCTTTGAGCGGACCGCCCACGACCTCGACCATCTGGCCCTCACGGATGAGCGGGCAGGGGTCGTACTGCAAGTCGCTCTGAACGAGGCGGCGGATGCCGTCGATCTCCTGTTCCGGGATGGGCGCAATCTCGTTGTCGAACGAGACGATGTTGACGACGCCCGTGCACGTCAGAATGGGGAGCCGTTCGCTGGGATCGAACCGCGCGAAGCAATAACCTGGAAACAGCGGCCAGTCGATCTTCTTCTTCCGGTCCTTCCAGCGGCTCCAGCGCGCAATCGTCGGCAGAAAGGCGTCGTATCCCTTTTTCTCGAGCTGGTCCCGAACAACCTGCTCGTGCCGCGACCGCGTCCAGATGGCGTACCACGCCGACGGTGCGCTCATGCTCTCCAGTATCCAACACGGCGCGACGGACGACCCGTTGTCCCTGATCCGTGTTGTCCGTGTTCTCCGTGGCTTCGTGTAGTCAGTGGCCGGGGTTCGCCGTGCTCATTGCCGCGACCTGCTGTTCGTACGCCTTGCGGAGCTCTTCGTTCTTCCAGACGATGATCGCCTGCCGCCGCACACGCTCGATGAACTTGCGCATCTCGGTGCGGGATCGCTCCTGGTAGACGCGATCCGCGACGACGTCCCGGACGGTGTCGAACGGCCGTACGCCGGACTGCTTCGAGGTCTCGAGCTTGAGGATCTGGTAGCCCTTCGCGGCGCGCATCGGCTGACTGATCTCGCCTGGCTTCATGCTCGCGAGCAGCTTCTGAAGGTCGGGCGAGAGCTCGCTCGTCGCGATCGGGCCGATGAGGCCGCCGTTGGCCTTCGATGCGCCCGCCGAGACCTCACTGGCCAGCGCGGCAAAGTCTTCGCCGGCGCTCAGCCGCGCCCGCACCGCTTCCGCCTTCCGCAACGCCTCATCGTCTTTGCCGACGCTGACCATGGCCCGACCCTGCTGCGTGACCGTGGGAACCTCGATCAGAATCTCGCGGAGCGTGACCGTCGCGGGATCCACGAACTCTTTCTGATTCGCCTGATAGTATTGCCGCGCCTCTTCCTCGGTGATCTGGAGCTTGCCACCGAACTCCTCGGTCTGCACCTGCTGGAGCAGGAACTGCTTTTCGACGTTGCGGCGAATGTCGCTGATCGTCATGCCTTCCTGCTTCAGCGCTTCCTCGAACCGCTTGTCGTCCTCGAGGTTCTGGTCTTTCCGCATCGACGTCAGCCAGCGATTGAACTGCTCGTCGCTCAGGCGCAGGCCCTTCTCGCGGCCGAGTTGAATGACCAGCAGCTCGTCGACGGCGGCGACCAGCAGTTGCGGCGTCACCTCGGCGAGTGCCTTCTTCAACTCGTTGTCGTTCTTCAAGACGTCCGGGTCGAGCTTGCGCCCGCGCAGCGCGGCGATCTGCCGTTCCTCGAGCTCGGTCTTGGTGATGATGTCGCCGTTCACCTTGACCAGCACCTGCTCGATGATCTGCGGCGACGAGGCCTGACCTGCCGCGATCGCAGTCGCGGCCGGCGCCAGCACACACGCCGCGGCGAGGAGCCACGCAGCCGTCGACGCGGGCTGCTTTATCGTCATCTTCATTTCACCCACCTAAACATCTGCAACACAACATTTTAGCCGATCGACCCGCCGCTGCTCAACTCCCGCAGGAGCCCGCTGACCCTCACGAAGAGCCCGCCATCGGCTCGAGGGTCCTCCTTCGCGGGGCGGAGCATCTCGTCGCGCGAGAAGCCGGGCGCCACCTCACCGGCCCTGGCGCGTGCGGCCCACCACGATCCGCCAGCCACGGGATCGCCGCCTTTTCTGGGCCTCGGCGCGACAGATCTGGCCGGAAGCCCGGCCTTTTTCACGGACCCTCGAAGATCCAGCTTCAGCGTGGCCGGCGGCAGCAGGACCACATCCCCGCGCGTCTGGATGACGCGGAGCAACCAGGCCGGGTCCAGCTTCGCGTCTTGTCTGAACTTTAGGACGACGGCGTGACCGTCCCGGTCGAGCGATTCGGCCCGGATGCGGTCCGCCAAGAGGCGGATTGCGGCGTATTCGGCCAGGTTGAGGACGGAATCCGGAGGAGGCCCATACCGATCCCGGACCTCGTCCATGATGCGATCCAGATCCGGCTCGGTGCGGACCGCGGCCACACGCCGGTACACCGTCAGCCGCTGGTTGACGTCGGGGATGTAGGTCTCGTCGACGCGCAGATCGACGCGCAGATTGACCGTCGCCCGCAGGTCGTCCTCGATCTCTTCGCCCTTCAGCTCCTTGATGGTTTCCTCGAGGAGCTTCATGTACATGTCGAAGCCGACGGCCTCGATGTGTCCGCTCTGCTCGCCGCCGAGCAGGTTCCCGGCGCCGCGAATCTCGAGGTCGAGCGCGGCCACGCGAAAGCCGCTGCCGAGATCGCTGAACTCACGTATCGCGGCGAGGCGCTTCTTCGCGACCGGCGAGAGCGAATCTTCCGGGGGAACCAGCAGGTAGGCGTACGCGCGGCGATCCGATCGTCCGACACGGCCGCGGAGCTGATAGAGCTGCGAGAGCCCATAGCGGTCGGCGCGATTGACGATGATGGTGTTGGCGTTGGGAATGTCGAGGCCGTTCTCGATGATCGTGGTCGCGAGGAGGACGTCGTACTTGTGCGCGACGAACTCGACCATCACGCGCTCGAGCTCCTCTTCGTTCAGCTGTCCGTGGCCCACCGCGACCCGCGCCTCGGGTACAAGCCGAGTGATCAGGTTGCCGAGCGAGTAGATCGACTCGACACGGTTGTTCACGAAGTACACCTGGCCGCCGCGTTCCATCTCGGTGCGAATCGCCCGAGCGATCACCACCGAATCGAACTTGACCACGTTGGTCTGAATCGACAGGCGGTCGCGCGGCGGCGTTTCGATGATGGACATGTCGCGGATGCCGGCCAGCGACATGTTCAGCGTGCGCGGAATCGGCGTCGCCGTCATCGTGAGGACGTCGACTCTCTTTCGCATCTGCTTGATACGTTCTTTGTGCGCGACTCCGAACCGCTGCTCCTCGTCGACGACCAGCAGGCCCAGATCGCGGAACTGCACGTCCTTCGAGAGCAGCCGATGGGTGCCGACCACGATCTCGACCTTGCCGGCGGCGAGGTCCTCGATGATGACCTTCTGTTCGGCCTTTGACCGGAAGCGGCTGAGCATCTCGATCCGGACCGGGAACGCCGCGAAGCGATCCTTGAGCGTCTTCACGTGCTGGAACGCGAGCACCGTGGTCGGCGCGAGAAACGCGACCTGCTTGCCGTCCATCGCAGCTTTGAACGCCGCGCGCATGGCGACCTCGGTCTTCCCGTAGCCCACGTCGCCGCACAACAACCGATCCATCGTCGAGGGCGACTCCATGTCGCCTTTGATGTCGGCGATCGCCGTGCGTTGATCCGGCGTCAGCTCCCACTCGAAGGCGTCCTCGAACTCCTGCTGCCAGTGGGTGTCTGTGCTGAACGCGTGGCCGGGCACGGCTTTCCGCGCGGCGTAGAGCTTGAGGAGCTCCTCGGCCATGTCGCGCATCGCCTTCTTGACGCGCGTCTTGGCCTTCTCCCAGGTCGTGCCGCCGAGGCGATCGAGGGCCGGGCGGGCCGCGCCCGTGTACTTCTGCACGAGGTCCAGCCGTTCGACCGGCACGAACAGCTTGTCTTCGCCCGCGTAGCGAAGCTCCATGAACTCCTGTGGATCGAGGCCCACGTCGATCCGTTTGAGGCCCACGAAGAGCCCGATCCCGTGGTCGATATGGACGACGAGATCGCCGGCCTTGAGATCGCGGAAGTCGGAGAGGAAAGTGCGTGTCGCCGATTTGCGGCGCTCGTGGACCTTCCGCTCCTCCTCGAAGACGTCGGTCTCGGCCCAGAGCTGAAGCTGGGCCTCCGGCAGCCGGAAGCCGCGGCTCAGATGCCCGACGCCGACCAGGACCGCCGCCGTGTGCGCGTCCTCGGCACGTTCCATCGGCACCGCGTAGATCTCGTAGTCGGCGAGCAGCTCGATCGTCCGCTCGGCGCGCCCTGCCGAGTGCGCGACGAAGACCAGCGTGTCGCCACGCTCGCGGCCGCGGCGAATCTCCTCGACCCAGTCCTGCACACGACCTGAGAATTCCACCGCAGGCTGACATGCAATGTGCACCGTCCCCGGATCGTCGTCGGAGAGCGCGAGCGTTTCGAGAGCCGTCGACCCTTCGAGCCATGCGGCCACTGTGTCCCAGTCGACCAGCAGGTCCGCTGGCGGCGGCACACGCTGACCCTTCTGGACGGCTTCCTCGTAGCTGGCCCGGACCTGTTCCCACAACTTGCCGCCCTGCGCGTGGACTTCGTCAGGCTCTGACACGAACACGATCGGACGGACTGTGGAGAAGTACTCGAATACGGTCGAGGTACGGTCCAGTTCCTCAGGATCGCCGGGCAGTTCCTGCAGTGGGGCGATTGCCGCCTGGTCGAGCGCCACGCTGGAGCGCTGCGTGGCCGGGTCGTAGGCGCGAATCGATTCGATCGTGTCGCCGACAAACTCGAGACGAATGGGCTCGGCCGCGCCAGCAGGGTAGAAGTCCACCACACCGCCGCGGACGCAGAACTCTCCGGATTCGTCGACGGGATCCTGGCGCATGTAGCCGGCCTCGACGAAGAGCTCGGCGAGCGCGTTGGGGGCAATGTCCTGACCCGGCGTCAGCGTCATCGCGGTGCGCATCAGCCGCTCGGGCTGGGTGAGGCGCGGGAGCAGCGCCGGCGCGGACGCCACCAGCAAACGGGTCGTGCCCGACACGATTCCGTGCAGCGCGCGGGCTCGAGCCGAGGCGATATCGAAGTGCGGTTTCAGTCCCCGATACGGATCGACTTCGTGCGAGGGGAAGGGCAGAACGGACCGCTCGACGTCCGCGTCCGACAGTCCTTCGAGCGCGGCCAGAAAGAAGCGGGCGTCGACGGTCATCCGCTCGACCTCGGCATCGTTCGGAACGATGAGCACCGCCGCAGTCCGAGAGGCGGCAACCGCGGCGCACATCGCCTTGGCCGGCGAGGTCAGCCCAGAGACCCGCTCGACAGGCGCGCCCATGCCGGTGCGGCCGGCGGCCGACTTCAGAACCGCGCGAAGCGTGAGAGAACTGGAGGTATAGGTCGACACAGTGGAGCCCATGCTCGGGGGCGTGAACCTTTGATCTTACTCCAGGCGCGACCCGGGCAGCTGAGCTGTCGTTTGACGGCTCAGGGGGGCCGGCCTAGACTCAACCCTGGACACGGGGCGAGGCCGTGGTCCAGGGAGGTGTTGCATGGCGAAAGTTCTGAAGTGCGGGGATCTGATGCCGGGCTGCGACACAGTGATTGTCGGGAAAGATGCCGACGAGGTCTTCGCGAAAGCCGAGGCGCACGCGCGGAAAGAGCACAACATGACGATCATTCCGCCGAGCGTCGTCTCGCAGATCGAAGCCGCGATCAAGGACCGCGCGTAGCAGCCCGCCGTAGCTTCAGCGGAGGCGGGTCCGGCGCACCCGCTCGACGATCGACGTTGTCGAATGCCCCTGCTCGACCGCGACGAGCACGACGCGGCCGCCGCGAGCTTCGACAGTGTCCCGGCCGACGATCTGATCGGCGGGCCAGTCCGCACCCTTGACAAGGATGTCTGGCTGGAGGGCCTCGACGATCGCAGCCGGGGTGTCCTCGTCGAACACTACGACCGCGTCGACCGGCGACAATGCCGCCAGCAGTTCGGCGCGCTCGCGCTCCGGCGTGATCGGTCGCGCCGGCCCCTTGTTCCGGCGCACCGACGCGTCCGCGTTGAGTCCCAGAATCAATGCGTCGCCGAGCGACCGGGCAACCTCGAGATACCGGACATGCCCGGGATGCAGCAGGTCGAACACGCCGTTGGTGAAGACGACCGTCTTTCCAGTCTTGCGGAGTGTCGCAACGAGCTCGACGGCCTGCTCGCGCGAGAGCACACGCGACTCGCCGCTACCCTCGATCTTCATGCCTTCGCTGACCCGGCGGGCGCGTCAGGCTCGGCGGGGCGCGTGAACGTCATCGCATCCGAGAACTGCCACGCGTGCTTCGGCCGGTAGATCCCGACGTCCTTGGTGCGCGACTTCACCCGGAACGTGTAAAGCAGCCGATGATAGTCGTACGGGTACCCGTCGATCTTGTGGACGGCCACGTCGAGCTTGTACGTCCCTTCCACGAGATCGAGGCTCTCGATCGAGAACACCGCCTCCGCGTCGCCGAAGATGCGTTTGGCCTTCAGTTCTTCGATGTCGGTGTTCGTCCCGTAGCAGCAGACGCCCTCGGCGTTGAAGATCCCGATCCCGACGACGAAGTCTTCGATGGCGACCGGCGCCCGGAGCCGGAGGCGGACGTCGAGCGGCTCGCCACTGTGAAACACGTGCGCCCGCTCGCCGTCGCGACCTGTCAGGCTCACGTCCACGATCTCGATTTCGCGCGAGCCCCAGCGACCCTCGGTTGCGCGGAACATGTCGGCCGGACCTGTCGCGGTGTCGATCGGGTTGTCGGGCAGGACGGCCGAGGCCGGCTCGTCTGGCGAGACCGTCGTGGCTGATTCCTGCGCCTTCGCGTCGCTCGCCGCGAGCTGTTGCTCCTCGCTCCGTTCCACGTCGGTGACGTAGGCGCCGACGACGCGCTTGGGATCGCCGAGGGCCTTCATGGAGCCGGCGTCCATCCAGAGCGCCTCGTCGCAGAACCGCTCGACCAGGCCGAGCGAGTGCGTCACGAGCAGAATCGTCTTGCCGCGCCGCTTGAACTCCGCGAACTTGTCCAGGCACTTGTGCGTGAAGCCCTCGTCGCCGACGGCCAGCACCTCGTCGACGAGCAGCACATCGGGATCGACGTGGATGGCCACGGCGAATCCCAGGCGCATGTACATCCCGGAGGAGTAGGTCTTGACAGGTGCGTCGATGAAGTCGCGCATCTCGGCGAAGTCCACGATCTCGTCGAAACGTCTGGTGATTTCCTTCTTCGAGAGACCCAGCATGATGCCGTTGATGAAGACATTCTCGCGGCCTGAGATCTCAGGGTGGAACCCTGCGCCGAGCTCGATTAACGCCGAAATGCGGCCGTGCACCGTCACTGTGCCGCTGGTCGGCTTCGTGATGCCCGCCACGAGCTTGAGCATCGTGCTCTTGCCCGAGCCGTTGCGCCCGATGACGCCGAGAGTCCGCCCTGCCGGCAGCGTGAACGACACGTCCTGCACCGCCGCGAACGTTTCGTCCGGCTCCAGATCGCGAACGAGGCTCCTCGACAGCAGCGCGCTCTTCAGCGTCGCGAACTGCCGTCGACGGTTGTACCGGCGGTAGATCTTGGAGGCGTGGGTTACTTCGATGGAGTTCATGGTCAGCTTCCGGCTTCCAGCTTCCAGCTTCCAGCCAAACCCAGCTCGTAGCTCTCATCACTGATCGGCCGGAAGCCGGGAGCTGGAAGCTGGCAGCTGGCGTTCACACTTCCTCCGCAAACGTGTCACGCAGCCGGTCGAACACGAAATATCCGAACAGAAAAAACACGATCGAGATCGCACCGAGCACAAGCAGCCATTTCAGATGCCCGACCGGGCCGGCAAAGAACAGGATCTCCTGGTACGAGATGGCGAGATGCGTGAACGGGTTCAGTTTCAGGAGCGTCGCCTGCCACACCTCGTGTCCCGGGTTCTTCGGATCCTCGAAGATGAAGTACGGGTAGATGATGGGCGTCGCAAAAAACCAGAACGTGAGTAGATTCGACAGGATGTCACGGATGTCTCTGAAGTGCACGGTCAGCGCCGAGAGAAGCAAGGCAAAACCGAGCGTCAGGATGAGTTGCACCGCGACCGCCACCGGGAAGATCGCGAGCTCGCCGAGATTGAGCGGACGCTGGTACCAGATGAGGAATCCGGCCAGGATGATCAACCCGAAAAAGAAGTGCACCAGGTTTGCCAGCACGGTCACGATCGGCAGGATCTCGGCCGGGAACAGCACCTTCTTGATCAGATTCCCTCCGGAAATCAGCACGCCGGACGATTCGGACAGCGAGGACGAAAACCACGTCCACGGGAGGATGCCGCAGAACATAAACAATGCGTAGGGCTCGATGCGAGGGTCGTGCGCAGCGGGCATGACAAAGCTGAAGACGAACGAGTACACCAGGAGGAGCAGCAGCGGGTTGATGAACGACCAGAAGAACCCGAGGACCGAGCCCCTGTACCGTGCTTTCAGCTCTCGTGCTACCAGGCTCTGGATGAGGCCGCGATAGCGGGTCAACCGCGCGAGGTTATGAAGCATCGACCTCGAGCACGAGCGCGGTGATGTTGTCCGGCCCGCCGCCGGCATTGGCGGCGCTGATGAGGGCTCCGCAGATCGCCTGCAGCGACAGGCTCGCGTCGCCGAGGATCTCGGCGATCTGCTGATCGGCGACGACCGAAAAGAGCCCGTCCGAGCAGAGCAGGTAGCGATCGCCCTGCAGGGGCTGTACTTCGGTGACGTCGACTTCGGGGTCCTCGCCCCCAGACAGCGCGCGCGTGACGACGTTGCGCCACGGGTGCTGTCGCGCGGCGGTCGGACTCATCGTGCCGGCCCGGACCTGTTCCTCGACCCACGAGTGGTCGTGCGTCAGCTGGTCGAGCAGTCCGTCGCGGAGCTTGTACACACGGCTGTCTCCGACGTGCGCGACACACGCGGACGAGGCGCCGGCGAGCAGAGCAGACGCCGTCGTGGCCATGCCGCGCAGGTCGCTCGAATCGGCAATCGCGGCGGCGATTTTCCGGTTCGCGAGGCGGAACGCGGCTTTCAGGCGATTGGCCTCGAGGCTGATACTGGGTTCGAAGGGAAAGGGCCAGGTGCGGTTCTTGTCGGCGTTGGCCGTGTCGGAGATGAACGCCTGGATGGCGTCCACGGCCTCGCGCGAGGCGACTTCGCCGGCGACGTGCCCCCCCATTCCGTCAGCGACGATGAACAATCCGATGTCGGATCGCTCGCAGTGGCTGTCCTCGTTGCTGGTACGACGCAGACCCTTGTCCGTCGTGACGGCCCAGCTGAACGACAGCGGACGCGTGGCGGTCATGGCCGGCTTCAGCCTTGCGTCCGCACCCGTTTGAGCGCGCCGGTCCGCGGGCTGATGCCGATGCGGGACGACACCTGGAGGCGGCTCAGAGACTTGGCGAGCGCGATGCGCGCGCGTTCGTAGTCGATCTCGGACCTCGGGCGGGCGAGACGCTCTTCGGCCCGCTTGAGCGCGGCGTCGGCGCGCTCGACATCGATCTCGTCGGCGCGCTCGGCCAGTTGGGCGAGGATCGTCACGCCGTCAGGCAACACCTCCGCGAAGCCATACGCGATCGCGACGTAGGTTTTCTCGGCCCCCTTCCGGTACCACAGCTCGCCCACGGCAAGCGATGCGAGCAGCGGCGTGTGTCCCGGCAATACGCCGAAGTATCCCTCGGAGCCGGGGATCTGCACCTCGTCCACCTGCTCGCGGACCACGAGTCGATCCGGCGTGACAATTTGCAGGTCGAGATGAGTGGGGAGTGCCATGTGCTGTCTCAATAGTGCCGGGCGGCTGTCCGCGGCTAGTCCTTCATCTTCTCGGCTTTTTCGACCGCTTCCTCGATCGTTCCGACCATGTAAAACGCCTGCTCGGGCAGGTGATCATACTTGCCGTCGACGATCTCGCGGAAGCTTCTTACGGTGTCGGCGATCGGTACGTACTTCCCGGGGAAGCCCGTGAACTGCTCGGCGACAAAGAACGGCTGCGACAGGAAGCGCTGGATGCGGCGCGCGCGGCCGACGGTCAGCTTGTCTTCTTCCGACAGCTCGTCGATGCCGAGAATCGCGATGATGTCCTGCAGGTCCTTGTACCGCTGCAGGACCTGCTTCACGGCACGCGCCACATTGTAGTGCTCGTCGCCGATGATCCGGGCGTCGAGGATGCGCGAGGTGGACGCCAGCGGGTCGACCGCCGGGTAAATCCCCAGTTCGACGATGGCGCGCGAGAGGTTCGTCGTCGCGTCGAGGTGCGCGAAGGTCGTCGCCGGCGCCGGGTCGGTGTAGTCGTCCGCCGGGACGTAGATGGCCTGGACCGACGTGATGGACCCCTTTTTCGTCGAGGTGATGCGCTCCTGCAGCTCGCCCATCTCGGTCAGCAGCGTCGGCTGGTAGCCGACGGCGGACGGCATGCGGCCGAGCAGCGCCGAGACCTCTGATCCCGCCTGCGTGAAGCGGAAGATGTTGTCGATGAAGAGGAGCACGTCCTTGTTCTCGGCGTCACGGAAGTACTCGGCCACCGTCAGGCCGCTGAGCGCCACGCGCAGCCGCGCACCCGGCGGTTCCGTCATCTGGCCGTAGACCAGCGCGGCGCGGGACTTCGACAAGTCCTCCATGTTGATGACGCCGCTCTCCTGGAACTCGAGCCAGAGGTCATTGCCCTCGCGCGTGCGCTCGCCGACGCCCGCGAACACCGACACGCCGCCGTGCTTCATGGCGACGTTGTGGATGAGCTCCTGGATGATGACCGTCTTGCCGACGCCGGCGCCGCCGAACAGCCCGATCTTGCCGCCGCGGAGGTACGGCTCCAGCAGGTCGATGACCTTGATGCCGGTCTCGAACATCTGCAGCTCGGTCGACTGATCTTCGAGCGACGGCGCCGCGCGGTGAATCGACCAGCGCTCCGTGGAGTTGACCGGCCGGTCCGGGAAATCGACAGGCTCGCCGAGCACGTTCATGACGCGGCCGAGCGTCGCCGAACCCACCGGCATCGTGATCGGCGAGCCCGTATCGATCGCCTTCATCCCGCGCTGCATGCCGTCGGTCGGCTTCATCGCGACCGTGCGCACGCGGTTCTCGCCGAGGTGCTGCTCGACCTCGCAGATGACGTCGATCTTGTGCGTCCCCTTGCTGTCTGACGCTCGGTCGCTCGTGATGCGCACGGCGTTGTAGATCGCCGGCAGCTGCCCGCCCTCGAACTCGATGTCCACGACGGGCCCGATGACCTGAACGACCTTGCCGATTTTCTGCTCTATTGCTACAGCCATGTTCTATTGGTCCTTGAAGCTGGCAGCCGGAAGCTGTCTATAACGCCTGCGCGCCCGACACTACTTCGATGATCTCTCTTGTAATCGCCGCCTGACGTACTTTGTTCATGTACAGCGTCAACTGGTCGATCATCTCGGCCGAATTGCGCGTGGCGGCGTCCATCGCCGTCATTCGCGCCGCGTGTTCTGCCGCGGCAGACTCGAGGAGCGCGCGGTAGATCTGCACCTCGACGTGGTTCGGAATCAGGTGCTTGAAGAGTTCCGCCGGCGCCGGCTCGTACAGGTAGTCCACGGCCGGCGTCGTTTCTGCCGGTGTCTTGCCGCTGAAAGCATGGCGCGGGATCGGCAGCAGCCGCTCGACGACCACGCGCTGCTGCATCACGGACTTGAATTCGTTGTACACGAGATAGACGCTGTCGACGTCGCCCTTGACGAACGCGTCGATCCCCGCCTTGGCCATGGCTTTGGCGTCGGCGAACTTCAACGCGGCGAACAGGTTGACCTGCTCGTAGCGCACTTCGAAGCCACGACGCGCGAAGTAGTCGCGCCCGCGGCGCCCGACGAGGCCGAGCGCCACTTCACGGTCGCGGTTCTCGGTGATGAACGTGGCCGAGGACTTGATGACGTTGGTGTTGAAGCTGCCGCAGAGCCCGCGGTCTGCGGTGATCACGAACAGCAGCGCGCGCCCGCCGGCCTTCGGCGTCTGACGCTCGTCGAGCAGGGGATGCGCCGACGGATCGACGCGGGACGCGAGGCTGTTCAACACCCGCAGCATCTGCGACGCGTAGGGCCGGGCTTGCTGAATGCGCTCCTGCGCCCGGCGGAGCTTCGACGCGGCGACCATTTTCATCGCCTTCGTGATCTGCTGCGTCGACTTCACCGCCCGGACGCGCCGGCGGATGTCAAGCAAAGAGGGCATGCGTCAGATCGTCCCCGCCGCCACCTTGCGTCCAGCGGCGAACTGCTTGCCGAACTCGGTCAAGGCCTCCTTGAGCGCAGCCTTCACCTCGTCGTCTATTTGTTTTTTGTCGGCGAGCGAGGTCAACAGCTGCGGGCGGCTCGTCTCGAGGAACTGGTAGAGGCTCATCTCGTACGCGCGCACGTGCTCCACGTCCACTGAATCAAGGTAGCCGTTGCCGGCAGCGTAGATGATCGCGACCTGCTTCTCGACCGTGAGCGGCTGATACTGCGGCTGCTTCAGCACCTCGACCAGACGGCGGCCGCGGTTCAGCTGACTGAGCGTCTGCTTGTCGAGGTCGCTGCCAAACTGCGCGAAGGCTGCGAGCTCGCGGTACTGCGCGAGATCCAGCCGCAACGAGCCCGCAACCTGCCGCATGGCTTTGACCTGCGCCGACCCGCCGACGCGCGAGACGGAGTTGCCGACGTTGATGGCCGGGCGGACGCCCTGGTGGAACAGATCCGACTCGAGGAAGATCTGTCCGTCCGTGATCGAGATCACGTTGGTCGGAATGTAGGCCGACAGGTCGCCTGCCTGGGTCTCGATGATCGGCAGTGCCGTGAGCGAGCCGCCACCGAGCTCCTTCCGCAGCTTCGCCGCGCGTTCGAGCAACCGCGAATGCAGATAGAAGACGTCCCCGGGATACGCTTCACGGCCCGGCGGACGGCGGAGCAGCAGCGAGATCTCGCGGTACGCCTGCGCGTGCTTGGAAAGGTCGTCGTAGATGAGGAGCGCGTGACGCCCGCTGTCGCGGAAGTACTCGCCCATCGTGCACGCCGAATACGGGCTGATGTAGAGCAACGGCGCGGGGTCCGATGCGCCGGCCGCAACGACAATCGTGTACTCCATCGCGCCGGCGTCGTCGAGCGTCCGCACGACTTGCGCGATCGTCGACTGTTTCTGCCCGATCGCGCTGTAGATGCAGATGACGTCCTGGCCCTTCTGGTTGATGATCGCGTCGACGGCCACGGCGGTCTTGCCCGTCTGCCGGTCGCCGATGATCAACTCGCGCTGGCCGCGACCGATCGGCACCATCGCGTCGATCGCTTTCAACCCCGTCTGCATCGGCTCCTTGACCGGACTCCGGTCGACGACGCCGGGCGCGAGGCGCTCGATTTCGCTGAACTGCCGCGACGCAATCGGACCCTTGCCGTCGATCGGCTGGCCGAGCGCGTTCACCACGCGGCCCACCAGCTCTTCCCCGACCGGCACCGAGATGATCCGGTTCGTCCGCTTGACGGTGTCGCCCTCCTTGATCTCCTTGTAGTCGCCCAGGAGCACCGCGCCGACGCTCTCCTCTTCGAGGTTCAAGGCAATCCCGTACACGCCGTGCGGGAACTCGAGCATTTCTCCGGCCATCGTTTTTTCGACGCCGTGCACGCGCGCAATGCCGTCGCCGACCGATACGATCGTGCCGACTTCGGCCACGTCAACGTCGACGGCATAGCTGCCGATCTGGTCACGGATGATTCTGGAGATTTCTTCGGCTTTGATGTCCATGGGTATTTAGCTGCTAATTGCTTCGAGTAGCTTCACGTCTGCATTTCTCAGCGCTCGCGGGGGCCCCCCTTCTATCACTGCGCTTGGGGCCCCACCCCCAAGCGCTTGCCGCTCGCGCTTCGCGCTCACGGCGGCTCAAGGCTGTCGCTCGCTCTCGCGCGGCGACTTCGCGCCGTGCTCGGGCCGCAGCGCTTCTCAGCGCTCGCGGGGCCCCACCCCCGCTCGCTCTCGCGCGGCGACTTCGCGCCGCGCTCGGGCCGCAGCGCTTCTCAGCGCTCGCGGGGCGCTTCTAGCGCTATTCCGCCGTGCCCACGAGCGTTTCTCGCATGCGCTCGAGCTGCCGCGTGATGCTGCCGTCGTACACGGTGCTCCCGATGCGCGCCACAGCGCCGCCGATGATCGTGGCGTCGACGCGCGTCTCGATCTGCACGTCGCGTCCCGTCGCACGCTTCAGCCCATCCGTGAGCGCGGTGACCCGGTCAGGAGGCAGCGCGACGGCCGTAACGATCTGGGCCTTGACCACCTTCTGATGGTCCATCAGCCGCGCGTCGAATGCCTGCGCGAGCTCGGGCAGGATCACCAGACGATCTCGCTCGGCAAGCATGAGCAACAGTTTGACAACGGCCGGCTGGAGGGAACCTGCCCGGGCGACCAGCAGTTCCACGACGCCGCGCTTGCGTGCGGCGGGAATCGCAGGGTTCGTCAGCACGCGCAGCAGCGATTCGTTCCCGGTGACGAGCCGCGCGAAATCGTCCAGGTCTTTCTGCGTCTGCAGCAGATCCTTCCCCTCGGCCAGCGCGACATCGAACAGCGCTCGGGCGTACCGGGTAGCGGCGCCTCGACTTGTCACCGCGCCTCCTTCTTCAAGCCGCGGTTCAAGCCGGGGTGCCAGCCAATGCATGGGGCCTGATTAGGCACCCGCGATCGCCGCCTGGTAGCGGTTCGGCGGCGGACTTGCGCGGCTGGATGCTGGGTCATCATCGACGACGATATCAGGGAACGCGTGGAAAGACCGTGAGGGTCAGGACCAGTGAGACGCTCGCGTCGTGGATAAGCGCCACGACGCAAAACATCAATTTATACCATGTAAATGGCTGACCTGCAAAGGCTCGGGCCAAAACTCCCGTTACCGGTGCCAGCTGCCAAGACCGTCGCGAAGCACAAGCTGATGCCCCATTGCAAGGCTCGTAAAGAAGTCCTGCACCCCCCCGATCTCGTCCTGCAGGCATCCGATGAGCAGCTTGACTTCCATGTCGCGTTTCAACAGGTCGATCGTGCAGATCAGGCCAACGACAGAGCGATCAGACCCGGCGCCGACCCATACATCGATACCGTCGCCGTCTCCGGAGCTGGTTCCTTCGAGGTAGCCGTAGTCGAGAGGATAGATATGCTGTGGGTACTTAGGGTGTGCCGTGTTCCTCGGACGGTCGACAACAACACGGCGCGTGCGGACCAGCTCGTCTACCTGTGTCCAGAAGTCGGGCGGTAACATTGGCGCTTGCCTCTCTCGATGCTGGCGGGCCCACTCCCAAGCGGCCGGTCTCGCTCGGGCCCGCAGCCGCTTTTCAGCGCTCGCGGGGCCCCACCCCCGCTCGCTCTCGCGCGGCGACTCCGCGCCGCGCTCGGGCCGCAGGCGCTACCGGACGGTCACGCGCGCGCCGGTTGGAGGGAGCACGCGGCCGATTCGGGTTGCCGGAACCCCTGCAGCGTTGAGAGCGTTGGCCGCCTGCCCGGCATGGTCCGCGTGGAGGGCGACGAGCAGCCCACCGGAGGTCTGTGGGTCGTAGAGCAGCTGCACGAGGTCCGGGTCCAGATCTCCCGATACGCGTGCATCGGGGCCGAAGTGCTCTGCATTGGTTCGTCCGCCGCCTGGCACGTTGCCCTTGACCAGCGCCCGAACGCCAGGCAGGAGCGGGATGGCAGCGGCCTCGATTTCGAGCGTGCAATGGCTCGCCGCCGCGATCTCCCACGCGTGGCCGACCAGACCGAAGCCTGTCACGTCGGTGCACGCATGCACCGCGCCGGCCGGGAGCCTCTGCAGTGCTTCGGCCGCCAGGCGGTTCAGCGTGGTCATCGAACGGACCGCGGCCGCCACCGCCTCCTCGGGTGCGCGCTCGAACTTGAGCGCGGTTGAGATGATTCCTGTCCCGAGGGCCTTGGTCAGGATCAACTCGTCGCCAGCCTGCGCGCCGGCATTTGACCAGACCTTCGACGTGAGCACCTCACCCGTGACGGCGTAGCCGAACTTGATCTCGGTGTCCTGGACGGTGTGACCGCCAAGCAGCGCCACGCCGGCCTCGGTCAGCTTGTCCAGGCCCCCTTGGAAGATTGTCGCCAGGACAGAACGATCGGCGTCCTTGGGGAACGCGGCGATAGCGAGCGCCGTAAGCGGGCGTCCTCCCATCGCGTACACATCGCTCAGCGCATTGGCCGCAGCAATCTGACCGTAGACGAAGGGATCGTCGACGATTGGCGTGAAGAAGTCGACGGTCTGTACAAGCGAGCGCTCTTCATCGAGCTTGAACACACCCGCATCGTCCGAAGTCCGATAGTCGATCAGGACCCGAGAGTCGTTCGGCGCGCGCAAATCACCCAGGACCTGGGCGAGCTCGCCAGCCGCGAGCTTGCTGGCTCAACCGGCGCAGGCGGCGTAATCGGTCAGTTTTTTCATTGTTTCTTTTTCGTTCGAAGTTCGTGGTTCGGGGTTCGTCGTTCAGGGTTCAGGGTTCTGGGTTCTGGTTCGAAGTTCGCTATCGGTGCGGCGCAAAAGACGCGCGCGAATTCAAAACGAGCACCCGAACCAGGACGCGAACGATGAACGAGGAATCCGGAACCCGGACCCTAACCCTGAACCTTGAACCTTGAACCTTGAACCTTGAACCTTGAACCTTGAACCTTGAACCTTGAACCTTGAACGACGAACCACGAACCCCGAACCGTCCGTGTCTATCTCTTATCCACCATCTGCTCGTAGAGCCTCTGGAGCTCCTCTTCCGATGCGAAGTCGATCTCGATCCTTCCCCCTCGTTGCTTGCGCACGATGCGGACGGGCGTGCCAAGCGCGAAGCGGAGGCGGTCTTCGGCGGCGCGTGTGTGCACGTCTTTCTGCGGTGCCTCGCGCGGCGCCTCCGGCGCCAGCGCTTTCTTGACGAGGACTTCTGTTTCGCGAACCGAGAGGTGCTTCGACACGATCTCGCGGCCCCAGCGAAGCTGTGAGGCCTCGTCGGGCAGGCTCAGGAGCGTGCGCGCGTGGCCCATGGCGATCGTGCCGGCGGCGACGTTCTCGCGAACCTCGAGCGGCAGCCTGAGGAGCCGGGTGATGTTGGCGACCGACGAGCGGTCTTTACCGACGGCATCCGCTATCTGCTCCTGCGTGAGGTGGAACTCGTCGGCGAGGCGCCGATAGGCGTGCGCTTCTTCCATCGGGTTGAGATCTTCGCGTTGAAGATTCTCGATGAGCGCAGCGGCGAGCAACCGGTCATCGGGCATCTCGCGCACGACGACGGGTACTTTGAGGAGGCCGGCGCGCTGCGACGCGCGCCAGCGGCGTTCGCCCGCGATGATTTCGTACCCGCTGTCGACCTTCCTCACGACGATCGGCTGAATGATGCCGTTCGAGCGAATCGATCGCGCGAGCTCCTCAATTCGTCCGTCATCCATCGTGGCGCGCGGCTGGAAGCGGTTCGGCGTGAGGAGATCCGTGTCGACCTCGAGCGGACGTGCGGAGGTCTGGGGACTGGGAGGCGCGTCTGGAATGAGGGCGCTCAGGCCGCGGCCGAGCGCAGGGCGTTTTTCAACCATGGTGAGGCTCCGTGTACGCCGGTGGCGTTCCCGAGGGCACGCGTGCGAGGAATTCGCGGGCAAGGGCGACGTACGCGGTCGCGCCTCGCGATTTGACGTCGTAGAGGATGGCCGGCATGCCGTGGCTGGGCGCTTCGCCAAGCCGGACGTTGCGCGGGATGACGTTCTGATAAACGCGGTCCTGGAAGAACTCGCGGATGTCTTTGGCGACCTGCTGGCCAAGATTGGTGCGTTCGTCGTGCATCGTCAGGAGGACGCCCGCGATGTCGAGCGACGGGTTGAGCGTGCCTCGCACGCGGCGCAGAGTCGCGACGAGATCGGCAAGGCCCTCGAGCGCGAAGTACTCGCACGTCAGCGGAATCAGTACGGCATCGGCGGCCACGAGCGCGTTGAGCGTCAGGAGTCCGAGCGACGGTGGCGTGTCGATGAAGATCACGTCGAAGGCGTCACGCAGCGGCGCGAGGAGGCCTTGGAGCCGGCGCTCGCGATCGGGGAGCGAGACGAGCTCGACTTCGGCGCCGGTGAGTTGACGATCGGCGGGGATAAGAGAGAGTCCTTTGATCCTGGTCGCAACGATAGGGAGTTCGGCGCCCGGCGTCCCGGAAGTGAGCGGCTCGTAGATCGTGCTGGTCGTCTGGCCTTTGAGGCCGAGCCCACTCGTGAGGTTCGCCTGTGGATCGAGATCGACGAGGAGCACGCGCTGCTCGGCCATGGCGAGGGCCGCAGCCAGGTTGATCGCGGTCGTGGTCTTGCCGACGCCACCTTTCTGATTGGCGACGGCGATGATCCTGGCGCGCATTTATGTTGTATGACCTAACATGCTGTGTTTGGCGATGAATGCAGTGGCGATGATACGGCGTGCGTCGCTGCCGGTCAATCACGGCCACGGATAACAGGAACCCCATCCGTGTGTTGTCCCGCTTGTGTTATCCGTGGCAAGTACTCATTACCCGTGTTCCACGTGGAACATCTGCTAGCGGGAGCACGCGCAGCAGAATTCTTCGCTAGCGAATCTGGCGCTTCGTCAGGATGGTCACCCGACTCTGCAGCGATTCCACCAGAGGATGCGTGGCGGTCCACTCGAGCGGCGGCACCAGCGCCGCGGGAACCGGCGGGCCGCCAGGACCTCGAAACAGCATGATGACTCCGGCGGGCGCGAGAAACGCCTGCAGAGACGTCAGCACGCGCGCCTCTATTCGAACGGCTCTCAGCGAGACCACCTCGTGGGCCTCGTGAAGCTCGGGTCTGGCCAGAAGCTCCTCGTACCGGGCGGTCTCGACCTGCGTGTCGTCGAGTCCGAGGTGGCGAATGGCTTCCCGGAGGAACGCCGACTTTCTCGCCTTCGGCTCAACCATCGTGACTCTCAGCCGCGGAACCGCCAACTTGAATGGAATCGCTGGCGAACCGCCGCCGGAGCCGACGTCCATCAGCAAATTGGCTGATGACGGCAGGTACCGCGAGGCTATCACTGGCTCCAGAAGCAACCGGTCGACGGCTTCGTCCAGATTCTCGATTGAGGTCAGGTTGATCTTGCGGTTCCAGCGCGCCAGAAGCTCGTAGTAGGCGGCCAGGCGATCGGCGAGCGGATCGCCGATAAAGACATTGCTCTTTGCGGCGCGGCGGACCAGGCGACTTCGAACGTCGTGCGGACGCACGAGTGAAGCCTATCAAATCTCTCTGCTCGCGGGGCCCACCCCTGCTCGCGATCGCCCTTCGACCTGGCTCAGGGCGACCCTGCGCATGTCGAAGCGTCCAGGCGCGGCAGAGTGGCTGCCCGGGCGATCGAGATACGTGGCAATCACAGCGACGGCAGCCGGCGTCACCCCAGGAATTCGCGATGCCTGTCCCAGCGTGGAGGGTCGGACACTCGACAGCCGTTCGATCGTCTCCCGCGAGAGCCCGGGGATGCCCGCGAATCCGAAATCACTGGGAATCTGGCGGCCTTCCTGGCGTCGCTGGCGCTCGACTGACTGCTCCTGGCGCTTCAGATACCCCTCATACTTGAATGCTGTTTCGACACTGGCGACATCGATGTCCCGGCCGGCCTCGTCGATATCGAGGAGCAACTGGCCGGTGTCGACGAGCGCAGCCAGCCGGACCTCGGGTTGCTTGAGCGCGCGGGGCGCCGGAATCCGTTCCCCGCCCGGCACCGTGACAGAAGAACGCTCGATGATCGCGCGGTTGCGCGCGAAACGGTCGCGGCGGCGGCAGAAGCGCTCCCACCGCGCATCGTGCACCAGGCCCGCACGGCGACCGGCCGGAGTCAGGCGGAGATCCGCGTTGTCAATCCGAAGAAGCAGACGGTGCTCGGCTCGCGAGGTGAACATCCTGTATGGCTCGAGACACCCTTTTGTTGTGAGGTCATCGATCATCGTACCGATGTAACTGGTGTCACGGCTGAGCTCGAACGGAGTCTGTCCGTTCGCCGAAAGCGCCGCGTTGATCCCCGCAACGAGCCCTTGGGCCGCCGCTTCCTCGTAGCCCGACGTCCCGTTGATCTGGCCCGCGAAGAAAAGGCCGTCGAGCCTCTTCGCCTCAAGGGTCACCCTTAGTTCGGTCGGTTGAACGAAATCGTACTCGACCGCGTAGCCCGGACGCATCACCACCGCGTTCTCGAGCCCGGGGAGCGCGTGCACCAGTTCCTCCTGGACCGCCGCCGGCAGGCTCATCGAGTACCCATTGATGTAGATCTCGTCGACATCGAGGCCCTCCGGCTCGAGAAACAGCTGGTGCCGCTCGCGGTGCGCGAACCGCATCACCTTGTCTTCGAGCGACGGACAATAGCGCGGCCCGATGCCGCTGATCTGACCGTTGAAGAGCGGAGACTCGCCGATGTGGCGCCGCACGAGATCGTGCACGCGCTCGGTGGTGTGCAGCAGGTAACAGTCAATCTGATCACGGGCGATCCGATCCGTCGTGAACGAAAACGGCACCGGCGGATCGTCGCCGCGCTCCACGGTGAACGCAGAAAAATCGATGCTTCGTCGATCGAGCCGCGGCGGCGTCCCGGTCTTGAGACGCCCCCATGTGAAGCCGATGCTCTTGATCGACTCCGCAAGCTCGCGCGAGGGAGGCTCGCCCGCACGCCCAGATGGCCGCTGCTCGCGGCCAACGTGCACCAGCCCATTGAGAAACGTCCCGGTCGTCACGACGAGCGCACGGCAGCCGTACGTTTCACCGCTCTCGAGCGCAAGTCCCGTAATGCCGCCGCTGTCGATCCGGATGCGGCCGGCGCGGCCGACGATCCACGCGATGTTCGGCTCCTCGCGGAGCGCGCGCTGAACCCACTCGCTGTAGCGGCGCTTGTCGGCCTGAGCACGTGGCGACCACACGGCCGGGCCACGACTCCGGTTGAGCAGTTTGAATTGGATCCCTGTCGCGTCGATCGCCGTCCCCATCAGACCGCCGAGCGCGTCGATTTCGCGAACGAGGTGTCCTTTCGCCGTACCGCCGACTGCCGGGTTGCACGGCATGTGCGCCACCGTCGACTCCGACAGCGTGCAGATCGCCACGCTCCGACCCATGCGCGCCGCTGCCCACGCGGCCTCCACGCCTGCGTGGCCGGCGCCGATCACGATGACGTCGAAGTCGGGCAGTGCTGAAATCATTGTCTATGCAAACTACTTTTCATCACAGAGTTAGCCGCCCGCTCTCGTATGCCAAGCGGCTCTTACTTGCCTATGCAGAATCTGTCGAAGATCGCGTGCAGCACGTCGTCCGACGTGCGCGCCCCGGTGACTTCTTCCAGCTGTCGTCTCGCCTCGTTGAGATCCGAGAGCACGAACTCCTCGGGCGTCCCCGTCATGGCGGCGGCCGCCGCCCGTTCGAGCGCCGCGCGTGCGCCCACCAGCAGATCTACGTGACGCACGTTTGTGATCGCCGGCACGTCTCGCATGGGTTCGCCAGCCGCCGCTTCCACCAGCGCGGCGCGGAGGCGGTCGACACCCTCGCCGGTCGTCGCCGATGCGACGACGGCCGCCGCGCCGTCCAGCGCGCCCCCGTCCCACGCCGGGGCGAGGTCGGCCTTGGTGGCGACAATCACGCGCCGACGATCGGCCGTCCGGTCGAGCAGCGCACGGTCGTCCGCATCGAGCGCTCGCGATCGATCGAGGACAACAAGGATGACATCGGCAATGTTGCGGACCGCGACAGCCCTGGCGATGCCCTCGACTTCGACCGGGTCGACCGCGCCGGCGTGGACGCCGGCAGTGTCGACGAAAGTCATCGGAATGCCATCCACGTCGACCGTTTCGGTCACGAGGTCGCGCGTGGTTCCCGGCAAGTCAGTGACGATCGCGCGCCCCTGGCCGGCGAGGCAGTTGAACAGGCTGGACTTCCCTGCGTTCGGCCGGCCGGCGAGCACGGCGTGCAGTCCTTCCCGTATCAGGCGACCCCGTGATGCCGTGCCGAGCAACACATCCAACTGCCTCATGATGTCGGAGATCTCGCGCGCAGCGTCGCCAGACTCGACGAAGTGATACCCCTCGTCTGGAAAATCGAGCGACGCCTCCAGGCGAACCGACAGGTCGAAGAGCCGGCCGTCGACGCGCGCGATCTCGGTCGTGAGCGTCCCTTCGAGCTGATCGTACGCGGCGCGGGCCTGCAGCGGCGTGACGGCATCGATCAGGTCGCGCACGGCTTCTGCCTGCACCAGATCGATGCGCGCGTGGAGAAAGGCTCTCAATGTGAACTCGCCGGGCTCGGCCAGCCGCGCGCCTTCAGCCATCGCCGACCCGACGATCGCGCGAAGAAGTAAGGGGCTTCCGTGTCCGCTGATCTCGACGACATCCTCGCCGGTGTAGGAGTGCGGTCCCGGAAAGAAGGTGAGGATGACCTGATCCGCGGCGCCGCTCGTAATGTAGCGCGCGAAGGTTGCGTGCCTGGGCTCGAGCGGCGCCTGATGCTGTGTCAGCGTCGTCGCGATCGTTGCCGACTGAGGCCCGCTGATTCGTACGACTCCGATGCCACCGCGGCCGCCTGGCGTCGCTATCGCGACAATCGTATCGTCGACGCTGAACATGATTCAGCGATCAGGCGGTCAGCGCCGCAGGGAAATGATGACGGTCTTCAGAAACGCGTCACCGATGCTCTCCGACGTCAACTGCGGATCTGCTGCGACGGTGATGTGCACGAGGCGGCGGGCGTACGGATTCAGCGGTCCGATCTCCTGCTGCACGCCGGAGGCTTTGACCTTTTCCATGCTGAAGCGCGCCATCTCCTGGAGCTCGGCATCCTTGCCTCTGCGGTAGCCCAGACAGTCGAGCACGAACGAGCGATCGCCGTCGAGCTCGCGCCGGAACGCGGTGTTCACGATGTGCTGAAGCGCGTCGAGCGTCTCGCCACGGCGCTGCAGCAGCACCTCGCCACCCTCGCCTGACAGGTCCAGGCGGACGCTGTCCGGCGAGTCCTCGATGGCAATCTCGAGTGGCACGCCCATCGCGCCCAGCGTCCGTTCGAGGAACTCTCGCACGCGGCCGTGCAGCTCCATCACTTGCGCTCCTTCGCCTGGGGCGACTTGCCCGCTCCGGCGTTCTTCAGTTGTCGCTCCGCCGGCGGCCGCACGTTGTGTTGCGGCGGTGGACCGATCAGGCGATTGGTCAGCGTCTGCTGCCCGATCGCCCACAAGTTGCTCGAGGTCCAGTACAACACCAGGCCGCTCGGAGCCCACATCAGCATGCCGGTGAACATCAGCGGCATGAACATCATCATCTTCGCCTGAACCGGATCGGCAACCGTCGGCGACATCTTCTGCTGCACGAACATCGTGATGCCCATCAGGATGGGCGTGACGAAGTACGGATCGAATGTCGACAGGTCCCTGATCCACCCCACAAACGGCGCCCCGCGCAGTTCGATGGCCACCGCCAGCATCGCATAGAACGCCACCAGCACCGGCAGCGTCAGGAGCATGGGCACGCAGCCGGCTGCCGGGTTCGTCCCGTTCTGCTTGTAGAGCGCCATGACCTCCTCATTCATCTTCTGGCGCCCCGGGTCGGTCATCTTCAGTTTCGCGTAGCGATCCTGAATCGCCTTCATCTGCGGCTGAAGCTCCTGCATCTTGCGCATCGAGACGATGCTCTTGTGCTTGAGCGGGAACATCACCAGGTTGATGATGATCGTCAGCACGATGATCGACCAGCCGTAGTTGCCGACGTAGCTGTTCACCCACTTGAGCGCCCGCAGGAGCGGCACGACCAGCCAGTCGAACATGCCGAAGTCAATCGCGCGCACGAGATCGGGCTTGATGCTCTGCAGAACGTCCAGGTCTTTGGGTCCGAAGAAAAAGTCGGCGCTCACAGGTGCCGAAGGCGACCGGACGCTCCACGAGACGAACTGGAGCGAGCGGTCCTGCCCGGGCACTGGAAGGACCACGGGGCTGTAGCTCACTTGAAGCGGCTCTGCCTGCGGCACGATCGCGCACAGAAAATAGTGATCGTCGACGCCAACGAAGCCGAAGTTGCCCTGTTCCTGACGGTGCGTCTCGATGTCCTTGATCGCGACGCGAGTCACTTTGCGTTCGCGATAGAAGATCGGCTGCGGCGCGGGAGCATAGTTCATCCCGCCGGCAACGACGCCCGTGCCGAGGGCGGGTCCCCAGTCCACCACTGGATTCAACGCGGTCCCGTTCCGGCTCACATTGACGGAGAAGTGCACGACGTAGGGATGCGCGGGCGTAAACGTGAACTCTTTGCGTCCAATGAGTCCGGCGGCATCCTTGTACTCGAATGTGAGGGTTGCCGGTGCGGTGCTGACGGTCAGCGTCTCGGCGCTGGGTTTGTACAGCGCGTTCTTCAATGTCGCCGACGTTGCCGCGTCGTCCACCTCGAGGGTGAAAGGCTTCGGCGCGTTGGGGACGTTCTGCGGGATGAGCTCGAGCGGAGCGCCGAGCCCATCGCGGTAGTTCTTCAAACGCCAGCTCTTGAGGACGGCCCCGCGCGTGCTGATAATCGCCGTCAGGGCGGGATTCTCAACGACGATGTCCTGCTCGGACGCTGCAGCCACGAGTGGCGTGGCATCGACTTCAACTGGCGGAGTCGCGGCCTCGGCTGCGGCGGCCTGCGGTGCGCCTGGTGCCTGAGTTCCGGACGGGGCAGCGGTCACCTGCTGTTGAGCTGGTGGTGCCTTCCGAGCCGGAGGAAACAGTGCCTGCCACCCGTAAATCACCAGGAAGCTCAGGACTATCGCGAGGAGAAACTGTTTCTGCATCAAGTCACTAGGACGGTCGGGTTTATCGAGGCCGCTCTGAAACTACGCGTCATTTGTTTGCGCTAGTCGCACGGCTTGCGAGGTGGAACCGGATCGATTCCGTACGAGCCGGCGGGGTGGCAACGCCCCAGCCGACGCGCCGCGAGCCAGAAGCCTCTAACGGCTCCGTGCTGAATCACCGCGTCTCGGGCATACTCCGAGCACGACGGGACGAATCGGCACGACCCTGCAAACAACTGAGATAAAAGGACCTTGTAGCCGGTCAAGAGGATTAGCATGACTCTCTGGCCAGCCGAAAGCCGAATGTCCGCGAACTCGTGAGCGTTCATGTTTTTCTTAGACGAGCCAGGCCGCGCGCGAATACGCTCCGGTAGTCTTGCTCAAGGCTCGAATAGTCGGCCCCGAACAGTTCAGCGCGCGGAATGACCACGATATCGACAGCCCTGAAGCCGTCGGGTTGAGGACTCTGTCTAAATATCTCTCGAATCAGTCGTTTGGCGCGATTCCTCCTGACGGAGTCGCCCAGTTTTCGAGACGCGACGATTCCCAGCCGGGTGGTGGACGCCTGACTGGTTGCGACAAGTACCGTGAGGAACCGTCCTCGAATGCGCTGTCCGCTGTCAAAGACCTTCTGGAACTCCGCGCGCCGACGGAGTCGACGGCCCTTGCCGAACTGCCGAGACGCCACGTCCAAGCCGGGACTCACGTGGGCGGGACTCACGTGCGGTCGATTGGGCGGGATCCGCTCAGGACGAGGAAACCGTGAGGCGCTTGCGGCCCTTCGCCCGGCGGCGCTTCAGCACCAGACGCCCATTCTTGGTGCTCATGCGCACGAGAAAACCATGGGTGCGAGCCCTGCGCTGGCGGTTCGGCTGAAACGTACGCTTCATGTTTGTAGATCCCCTGCAACCGACGAATATGGGCGGAGAAACTTAGATAATAACGAACCGTGGCGGCGAGTGTCAATCGACGGCCGTCTGTCCGCCGCCTTGTCTTCTTCCTCTTCTTCCTCAAACTGTGGCTCAAACTGGGGCTCAAACTTTGGGGGTTTTGTCAGGGTTGAAAGCGTGTGCTACAGTCGCCTCCCCTGCGGCACCGTAGGGTCTCCCCCCGAAGTTTTCCACAACTGTGGAAAAAAATGTGGAAAAGCCACGGTTTTCGCCCCGCTACTGGAGCCCGAGAGCGTAGTGACGCGGGTTTCCATGGGGCGAAGGCCGCAGGAACTGCCTGTTTTCGAGGGTAAAGCGAGGTCGGTCGGGTAAACAGGCCGTAACGACAAGGTGTCGCAGGGGCGAAAGTGGCTCGAACGGCCGTTCAGCAGGGGTCCGCAGTGGCAAGCACAGGCTCGAATATGACCGGCAGCATTTGGGACCAGGTCCTTGCCCGCATCGAAACCAAGGTTAACCAGCACATCTATTCGACCTGGTTCAAGCCGACGTCCTTTGTTGCCGACGACGGACATCTGTTGCGGATCCGGGTGCCGAACGCGCTCTTCAGTAACTGGCTCAATAAGCACTATTCGGTGGTCCTCAACGAGGCGCTGACGGAAGTCAATCGTCAGGGGTGCGTGGTGTCGTTCGTCACCGAGGAACCCGACATCGAGCGGACCAAGGTCGTTGCCGGCAACTCACTCTCCTCGAACACGCCGGAGCCAGACGATATCGTTGCCGGCCCGCCCGGAAGCCTTGCACCTCGCTACTCCTTCGATGCGTTCATTGTCGGACCCTCGAACCAGTTCGCTCACGCGGCATGCCGCGCGGTAGCTGAAGCGCCGTCACGTTCGTACAACCCGCTGTTCATCTACGGCGGCGTGGGACTCGGCAAGACGCACCTGATGCATGCGATCGGCCAGTACGTGCTCACGCACCTCACGAGTCTGAAGCTCACCTACATCTCGTCGGAACGATTCATGAACGAGATGATCAACGCGGTAAGGTACGACCGGATTCTCGATTTCCGCGAACGATACAGAAGCGTCGACGTCCTGCTGGTCGACGACATCCAGTTCATCGCGGGAAAAGAAGGCACGCAGAACGAGTTCTTTCACACGTTCAACGCGCTCTACGATTCGCAGAAGCAGATTGTAATCAGCAGCGACTGCCCGCCGCACGAGATTCCCTCGCTCGAGGAGCGGCTTCGATCGCGGTTCGAATGGGGTCTCATCGCGGACATCCAGGCACCCGACCTCGAGACGAAGGTCGCGATCCTCAGGAAAAAGGCCGAAGCCGAGGGAATTCCCCTTCCCGACAACGTGGCGATCTACATTGCCGGAAAGATCAAGTCCAACATCCGCGAGCTCGAGGGATCGCTCATCCGGCTCATCGCCTACGCGTCGCTGACGGGCCGGGAAATCTCTCTTGCGCTCACACAGGACGTGTTGCGCAACGTCCTGCAGTACGACGATCGTGCTGTGACCATCGAGATTATTCAGAAATCCGTGTCAGATTACTACCAGTTGAAGCTTGCGGAGCTGAAATCACGGAATAACTCGAAGTCGGTGGCGTTGCCCAGGCAGGTCGCAATGTATCTCTGCAAATCGCTCACAAGCGCATCGTTGCCCGAGATCGGACGCAGCTTCGGCGGCAAGCATCATTCAACAGTGATCCACTCCATCAGAAAGATCGAGGATCTCCGGCAGCGCGACGCCGATTTCAACAGGCACATCAACAACCTTATGGAGTCCTTTCGTTAGGACTCTGACTCGGTTTTGAAGTTTTCCACAGCACCGCGCCCGGAATGCCTGATGACGTTTGTGGAACGTCTCGAGGCTCCAACTCCCCGGGTCCAAAACCCGTTCACAAACCCGCCGTTTCTCCGTAGCACAGTCCACAGCCTAAACGCTGAATTTAAAGGGTTAACCGCCGTTTTTAATGTTTTCAACAGGACCTTCTTCCTGTTATAATTCTTTGTTCTTTGATCTCCTCTTCAGTAAAGAGATCTACGCGCCTGTCCGGCGCTTTCCCGCGAGGTCACTACCACATGGAATTGGTCGTGCGTAAGACCGATCTGTTGCGCGAACTGCAACTGTTCCAGGGCATCGTCGAACGGAAGAACACGATCCCCATCCTCGCGAACGTGCTGCTCGAAGCGAAGGATGATGAAGTGAAGCTGCTTGCGACCGACCTCGAGGTGGGCCTGCGCAGCCGATGCAGCGCGTCGGTCACCAGGAGCGGATCGCTGACGCTTCCGGCCAAGAAGCTGTACGAGATCGTCAAAGCGCTTCCCGAAACGGACGTACGAATCGAAGAAGACAAGAACGGCGTGAAGGTGGCTGCCGATCGGTTCGATTCACGGATGCAGACGCTTCCGCGCGAAGATTTTCCGACGTTGCCCGAATCGAGCGGCAATTTCAGTGCGAAGCTCTCGCGCGACGTCGTTAAACAGATGGTGTCGAAGACGCAGTTCGCCATCACCGGGGAGGACACGCGCTACTTCTTGAACGGCGCGCTCTTCATTCTACGACCCGATTCGATGACGCTCGTGTCGACCGACGGTCACCGGCTTGCGCTCATTACCGTGCCGCGCGAGAAGATGGATGGCAAGAAGGCCGAAAAAGACGAGGAGCGCGTCATCCTTCCGCGCAAGACGCTGCTCGAGCTCGGGCGCTTACTTGGAGAAGGCGAAGGCGACATCCAGTACGAGCATGGCGAGAACCATCTGTTTTTCGATATCGGCGGGCGGTTGCTCATCTCGCGGATGATCGACGGCCAGTTTCCGGCCTTCGAGCGCGTCATCCCGAAAAGCAACGACAAGCGTGTCGAATTCGACCGAGACCGCCTCACGAGCGCCGTCAAACGCGTGGCGCTGCTCTCCAACGAGCGCTCGCGCGCCGTCAAGTTCCAGATCGACAAGGGTAAGGTCGAGATTGCCTCGAGCAGCCCTGAGTTCGGCGAAGCGAGAGAAGTTCTCATCGTCGAGTACAGCGCGGCACCCGTGACGATCTGCTTCAACGCGCAGTATGTGATCGACTTCCTTGGCGCGGTCGAGACCGACTCGGTCGCGCTCGAGTTCAAAGACGAGATGAGCCAGGCCGTCATGTCGCCAATCGGCGCAGAGGGTTATAGCTACACGTACGTCATCATGCCCATGCGCGTCTGAGATCCATCCGATACATGTCTGAATTTGAATCAGAGAAGAACGATCAGCGGCCAGCCGATGTGGCGGAGCAAGCTGCTGAAGGCGTGACGTCTGCCTCGGGCAACGGCAACCGCAATGGCGCCGATGGTTCGGGCGCGGACGACTACGGCGCGGACAAAATCAAGGTCCTCGAAGGGCTGGAGGCTGTACGCAAGCGCCCGGCGATGTACATCGGCTCGACCGGACCCCAGGGGCTGCATCATCTGGTCTACGAAGTCGTCGACAACTCGATAGACGAGGCGCTGGCCGGCTACTGCGACCAGGTCAACGTCACGCTGCACATCGACAGCTCGGTGACCGTCGTCGACAACGGTCGAGGCATCCCGGTCGACCAGCATACGAGCGGGCGATCCGCGGCAGAAGTTGTCCTGACGGTCCTGCACGCCGGCGGCAAGTTCGACAACGACAGCTACAAGGTGTCCGGCGGTCTTCACGGCGTCGGCATTTCCGTCGTCAACGCGCTCTCCGAGGCTCTGGATCTCGAGATCTGGCGCAACGGCCAGGTCTACAAGCAGACGTACGAACGCGGCAACCCCACGGGCAGCCTCGAGGTCACGGGCACCACCAAGAAGCGCGGCACGAAGGTCACCTTCAGACCGGACGCGCAGATCTTCGAGACAGTGGACTTCAGCTTCGACACGCTGGCGCAGCGGCTGCGCGAGCTCGCGTTCCTCAACGGCGGCGTGACGATCACCATCGATGACGAGCGCGATGGTGGCAAGAGTCACAAGTTTCTGTACGAGGGAGGCATCAACTCCTTCGTCAGCTATCTCAATCAGAACAAGGCGGTCGTCAACGACAAGCCGATTTACATGCACGGCGACAAGGACGGCATCGACGTCGAGATCGCTCTGCAGTGGAACGACGGGTACACCGAGACGGTCTACACGTTTGCCAACAACATCAACACCCACGAAGGCGGAACACATCTGTCCGGCTTCCGTTCTGCGCTGACGCGGACGATCAACTTCTATGCGGGAAAGAACAACCTCGCGAAAGATCTGAAGGACGCGAGCATCAGCGGCGACGACATCCGCGAAGGGCTGACCGCCGTCATCAGCGTCAAGATTCCGCGGCCGCAGTTCGAAGGGCAGACGAAAACAAAGCTCGGCAACACCGAAGTCAAGGGCATCGTCGAGGCGATCCTGAACGACCGGCTCGGCGCCTATCTCGAGGAGAACCCGGCGGTCGCCAAGCGCGTGATCAGCAAAGCAGTTGACGCGGCACGCGCGCGCGAGGCCGCGCGCAAGGCGCGCGATCTCGTCCGGCGCAAAGGGGCGCTCGACAGCAGCAGCCTGCCCGGCAAGCTGGCCGATTGCCAGGAACGCGACCCGGCGCTCAGCGAAATCTACATCGTCGAGGGCGAGTCCGCGGGCGGCTCGGCCAAGCAGGGGCGCGACCGGCGCTTCCAGGCGATCCTGCCGATCAAAGGAAAGATCCTCAACGTCGAGAAGGCGCGGTTCGACAAGATGCTGAGCAGCGACGAGATCAAAACCATGATCGCGGCGCTCGGGTGCGGCATCGGCAGCGAGGATTTCGATCCGGACAAGGCGCGCTATCACCGAATCATCATCATGACGGACGCAGACGTGGACGGGTCGCACATCCGCACTCTGCTGCTGACGTTTTTCTACCGTCAGATGCGTGCCCTCGTGGAGCGCGGCTACATCTACATTGCGCAGCCACCCCTCTTCCGCGCGAAGCGCGGCCGCAGCGAGGTGTTCATCCGTGATGAACGCGCGCTCGAGACATGGCTGATCAAGCGGGCCATCGAGTCGCGGATCGTCGTGTTGCCGGATGGGACCCAGATGAGCGGCGAGGAGCTCGAGCATCGACTGGAGAAGCTCATCGCCTTCCGGAAATATCTGCAGATCGTCGAACGGCGCGGCCCCTCGAAAGAAGTGATCCTCGGGCTGCTCGAGCGCGATGCAAGGGACAAGGCGTTTTTCGCCGACCGTGAGCGGGTCGAGGCGCTGGCACAGGCCCTGACCACACCAGCACGCACGGTAACCGTGCAGCCGGACGAAGAGCATCAGGCGTTCGCCCTGGCGATTGAGGATCGCAGCGGCGGTTACCCGCGTCATCACCGGGTCGATCAGGACTTCGCGACGACCGGCGAGTTCCGCACGCTTGCCTCGAGCTACCAGGATGTCAAGGGCATCAGGGGTCCGATGATCGTCAAGACGACGGGGACACTGCCGGCCGAGGAGCTGGAGTCGAACGAAGCGGGGACCGCAGCCGCCAACGACACGTCGATCGGCGGCGCGCCGCTGGCTGAAGCGACGAGGCTCGCAGCCGAACCCAGGGAGCTCGATTCGTCGGCTGGTTCGAGGCAGAAAGGGTCCAAAGACGCCGACGTGCGGATCGAGTCGATCGACGAACTGGTCGAGTTTTTCACAGCGGCCGGCAAGAAAGGCGTCGCGATCAATCGCTACAAAGGCCTCGGCGAGATGAATCCCGATACGCTCTGGGAAACGACGATGAAGCCCGAGACGCGCACGCTCGCGCAGGTCCGCGCCGAGGACCCCATGGAGGCCGACCTGATGTTCACCACCCTCATGGGGGACCAGGTGGAGCCGCGCCGCAAGTTCATCGAAGACAACGCCCTGGACGTCAAGAATCTCGACATCTGATGCGGCGCTTCACGACCGACTGACGTTCGTTCGCTCCAGCTATGTCTGATATCTCGCTGACCAAGTTTCCCGTCAACATCGAAGACGAGATGAAGCGCTCGTACATGGATTACGCAATGAGCGTAATCATCGGGCGGGCGCTGCCTGACGTGCGGGATGGCTTGAAGCCCGCGCACCGGCGCGTGCTGTACGCCATGCGTCAGATGGGGCTCGCCTCGAACCGGCCGTACCGCAAGTGCGCGAAGGTCATCGGCGAGGTCATCGGCAACTACCATCCGCACGGCGACCAGCCGGCCTACGACACGCTCGTGCGCCTCGCGCAGGACTTCAACATGCGGTACGTCCTGGTCGACGGCCAGGGCAACTTCGGGTCGGTCGACGGCGATCCGCCGGCGGCCTATCGCTACACGGAAGCACGTCTCGAGGCGCTCGCCGAAGAGATGATGGGGGATCTCGACAAGGAAACTGTCGACTTCGTTCCGAACTTCGACGAGACGACCGAAGAGCCGACGGTCCTTCCGACGACGTACCCGAACCTGCTGGTCAACGGCTCTTCAGGCATCGCCGTGGGCATGGCCACGAACATCCCGCCGCACAACATGCGGGAAGTCATCGACGGCGTCATTGCTCTCTTGGAGCATCGGGGCCAGTCCCGCGAGGCTCGCCTCAAGGCGGTATTCAAGGCGGTCCCTGGTCCGGATTTTCCAACCGGCGGCTTCATCGTCGGGCGTCACGGAATCTTCAACGCCTATACGACCGGCCGCGGCTCAATCACGCTGCGCGCCAAAGCGACGACCGAGGAGTCGAAGAAGGGCGACAAGCTCTCCATTGTCGTCACGGAAATCCCGTACCAGGTCAACAAGAAGCGGCTGCTCGAGAACATCGCGGAGCTCGTTCGCGAAAAGGTGATCGAGGGGATCTCCGATCTCCGCGACGAATCCGACCGCGACGGCATGCGGATCGTGATCGAGTTGAAGCGCGGCGAAGTGCCGGAGGTCATCCTCAACAACCTCTACAAGCACACGCAGCTGCAGACGACGTTCGGCATCATCATGCTGGCCATCGTCGGCGGCCGGCCCCGTGTGCTGCCGCTCGTCGACATCATCGAGCTGTTTCTGGAGTTCCGCCGCGAAGTGATCAGGCGGCGCACTGAATTCGAGCTCCGCAAGGCAGAAGCGCGCGCGCACATTCTCGAGGGTCTGAAGATTGCCCTCGATCACCTCGACGAGGTGATCAAGCTCATTCGAGGATCCAAGAACCCGGCCGAAGCGCGCGAAGGCCTGATGACGCAGTTCAAGCTGTCGCAGCTTCAGTCACAGGCGATTCTCGACATGCAGCTGCAGCGCCTCACCGGCCTCGAGCGGCAGAAGATTGTCGACGAGCTGGTGGAGCTGCTGAAGACCATCGAGCGTCTGCGCGCGATCCTCTCGAGCGACGAGCTCCTGATGGCCGTCGTCCTCAACGAGCTGAAGGCCGTGCGCGACAACTACTCCGACGATCGGCGGACGGTGATCGTCGAGGAGAGCGGCGAGTTCCGGATCGAGGATCTGATCGCCGACGAGGACATGGCGATCACGGTCACCAACACCGGCTACGTCAAGCGGACACCGATATCCACCTACCGCATGCAGCGCCGGGGTGGAAAGGGGCGCATCGGCATGCGCACGCGCGAGGAGGACTTTGTCAGCCACCTCTTCATCGCGTCCGCGCACGCCTACATCATGATTTTCTCCGACCGGGGCCGCGCGTACTGGCTCAGGGTTCACGAGATCCCGGACGTGGGTCCCGGCGGAAAAGGCAAGGCGATCGCGAACCTCGTCTCCATGGAGGAAGGCGAGAAGATCGCGGCGCTCCTTGCCATCAAGGAGTGGCCGGCCGAAGAGAATCAGCAGTTTGTCGTCATGGGCACGCGGAAGGGCGTCGTCAAGAAGACCGACCTGACGGCGTTCAGCAACCCGCGCGCCGGCGGCATCATCGCCATGGGCATCGAAGAGGGCGATTCGGTCATTGCCGTAGAGATGACCGACGGCAAAGAGCAGGTCTTTATCGGGACCCGCGACGGCATGGCCATTCGATTCGACGAGACCGACGTCCGTCCGATGGGCAGGACGGCGTACGGCGTCCGCGGCATCACCCTGCGAGACACCGACGAAGTCGTCGCCATGGAAGTCGTCCGCGAAGGCGGGACGATGCTGACCGTCACGCAGAACGGCTACGGCAAGCGCACCGAGCTCGAGGAATACCGCGTGCAGTCGCGCGGAGGTGTCGGCATCATCAACATCCAGACGAGCGACCGCAACGGTAAAGTCGTCGGCATCTCCTATGTGCACGAGGACGACGAGCTCATGCTGATCAGCCAGCAGGGCAAGATCCTCCGGATGGTCACAAAGGACATCCGCGCGATCGGCCGCGCGACTCAGGGCGTGCGACTGCTGGGGGTTGAAGAAGGCGACGAGGTTGTGTCGGTCGCACGCCTGGCGGAGCGGGAGGGTGAGGAGAACGGCGCCGCCAACACGCCGGAGACGCCGCCGGCACCTGAAACGCCCGAGACGCCAGAGGAGCCCGAATAGCCTCAGCGCGCTACGCCGGCTCGAGCTTGGCGTATTTCGAGAGCAGCTTCTTCACGCCGACCGTAGCGAACCGTACCGTGACCTTCAGGTCGTCGTTGTGCTCCTCGACAGCCATGACCGTCCCGACACCAAACTGCGGATGGCGCACCCGCATGCCGGTGCGGAGCCCAAACACTGACTGGTCCTCGTTCTCGTAGGCGTAGGAGGTCTCGGCCTCCCTCGCCCGGCCGCGACCCTTCCGCGCGTAGGGGTTCGTGCGGAACTCGTAGTGGCTGTGGCTGAACGCGCTCTGGTAGGCCGCGTTCCACGCCGGCGCGATGCGCTCGACGAGCTCGGCGGGGATCTCGTCGAGGAAGCGTGACGGCTCGGTCGATTGATACTCCCCGAACACACGCCGGCGCGCGGCGCTCGTGAGCACCAGGTTGGACTGAGCCCTCGTCATCCCGACGTAGCACAGGCGGCGCTCTTCTTCGATCTCCTCTTCTTCCTCGCCGGCGCGTGAGTGTGGGAAGAGACCCTCCTCGAGCCCGGCAATCACCACCACCGGGAACTCCAGCCCCTTGGCCGCGTGGAGCGTCATCAGCCAGACCCGCGCCTCGCGATTCCCTGATTCCTCGTCGGCTTCGGACAGAAGCGACAGCCGATCGACGAACCCTCCGAGCGACGCCTCGGCCTCGCGCATTTCGTAGTCGCGCGCCGCCGACACGAGCTCCATCAGGTTCTCGATCCGCTCGTTGGCCTCTTCGGTGTTCTCGTCGCGAAGCGCCTTGAGGTACCCCGTCTGGTCGAGCATCTTGCCGATGACGATCGATACGGGCTCCTGCCGCGCGACGAGCGCGAGGCCGGCGATGAGGTCTCGAAATACCCGGAGCGACGAGACCGCGCGCGGGGTCAGCCTTCCATCCTCGACGGCGTACACGAGCTTCGCCCAGAGCGATCGCGCTGACGAGACTTCCTGCAGCCCGGCAGCCAGAAGCGGCGGCGCATCGGCATGCACGGCCTCGGGATCGATGGCCTGCAGGCTGTCCATGACGCCCTTGCCGACGCCGCGCGCGGGCACGTTGATGACTCGCCGCAGGCTCACATCGTCATGCGGGTTGATGATGAGCTTGAGGTACGCGAGCGAGTCTTTGATCTCCTTGCGTTCGTAGAAACGTACGCCGCCGATGATCTTGTACGGAATGCTCTCCCGCATCAGCGAGTCTTCGATGGCTCGTGACTGCGCGTTGATCCGGTAGAGCACGGCGACCGTGCTCTCGACGTTCTCGGCTCTCGCCTGCTTGACCGTGCGGACGATGAAGTCGGCCTCTTCGAGCTCGTCGTTACCCCGGTAGGACACGATGCGCGACCCGCCCTGCCGGTCTGTCCAGAGCCGCTTGTCCTTGCGGTTGCGGTTCTGCCGGATGACGGCGCTTGCGGCGTCGAGGATGACCTGCGTGGAGCGATAGTTCTGCTCCAGCCTTACCGTTGCGGCCTCCGGAAAGTCGCGCTCGAAGTCGAGGATGTTGCGGAGATCGGCACCGCGCCATTTGTAGATCGACTGGTCGGGGTCGCCGACGACCGCGAGGTTGCGGTGGATTTCGGCGAGCCGCCGGATCAGCAGGTATTGCGGCCGGTTCGTGTCCTGGTACTCGTCGATCATGACGTAGCGAAACTTGTGCGCATAGAACTGACGCGCCTGCTCGGACGTTTCGAAGAGATCGACCGTCTTGAGCAGGAGGTCGTCGAAGTCGAGCGCGTTGCTGTCGCGGAGCGCCGCCACGTAGCGTTCGAAGATTTTTGCGATCTGCTCGTCCCTGATGTTGTACGTGTTGCGCAGGGCGTCGGGGCCCTCCATGCGGTTGCGCAAGTGGCTGATGCGCGAGAGCGCCTGCCGCGGCGGGACGAACTTGTCGTCGATGCCGAGCTCTTTCTCGATCTGCTTGACGAGCGCGACCTGATCGGAAGAGTCGTAGATCACAAAGTCGCGCGACAAACCAATCTTCGGCGCCTCGCGCCGAAGCAACCGCGCGCAGAGCGCGTGGAACGTCGAGAGCCACACACCTCTCGAGTCCTCGCCGATCAACGCCTCCACCCGCTCACGCATCTCGCCGGCAGCCTTGTTGGTGAACGTCACCGCCAGCACGTTGTCTGGCTCTGCGTGGCCGTCGCCGATGAGGTAGGCGATGCGATACGTGATGACGCGCGTCTTCCCGGAACCGGCTCCCGCGAGAATCAGCAGAGGCCCATCGCGATGGAGCACGGCCTCGCGTTGTTCGGGGTTCAGTTTGCTGAGGAAATCCATTTTCAGAGGCCGGAGGCCAGGGGCCAGAGGCCGATGCCGAACCTTTCAGAGGCCAGAGGCCGAGCCAAAACCGGACGAGGATTCTTCGCAGTATAGCAGCGCACAGTTCGCTATTTCGCCGTCAGGGAGCGGTGAAGGCCAAACAACAGTCTTCCTACTCCTTGAAGATCGTTTTCGAATCGATCCAGCGCTGTGCCGGAACAGAAGCGAAGTCGCCGACAAAGCTCGACGAGCGTTTCAAGCTCCGACTGCGATCCAAGAGCGATTGACACGTGATTGACGTATGCCTGACGCGAACGCCGCGCGTGGCCCTCGGACACATTGGCCGGCACAGAGATCACGGCGCGCCTCATCTGCGAAATGAGACCAAACCGTTCGTCGCTTGGGAGAGTTCGTGTCAGCTCATAACACGCGACCACCAAGTCCATTCCCCGTTGCCACACGAGCAGATCCTTGTGACCTTTGCCGGCCATCGCGCCCTCCTTCAGATCGCAGTTTCAGCAATGCTCCGGTGCGCCACAGTACGCACTTTCTGCAACCAACGGCATCTATTTCCAAGCAATCGGCCTGATTTGGTAGCGAGCGAAGGACCACTGAGCAACCCAGAAGCCAGATCGGTCCCTGCGTCTAGCCCCGTGGCCCCCTGGCCTCTGGCCTTTGCCCTCTGGCCTCTGGCCTCTGCCCTCTGGCCTCTGGCCTTTGCCCTCTGGCCTCTGGCCTTTGCCCTCTGGCCTCTGGCCTCTGCCCTCTGGCCTCTGGCCTTTGCCCTCTGGCCTCTGGCCTTTGCCCTTTGGCCTCTGCCCTCTGTCTCTGCCCTCTGTGATGTACCATCACCAGAGCAATGTCTATGACCCTCCTGCAGAAGGTCTGGGACGCCCATACCGTCCGGAAGCTGCCCAACGGGCAGACGCAGCTGTTTATCGGTTTGCACCTGGTGCATGAAGTCACGAGCCCGCAGGCCTTCGACATGCTGCGGGCGCGCGGGTGGAAGGTTCGGTATCCCAGCCGCACGGTCGCGACGGTCGATCACATCGTGCCAACCCGCGATCAGCGCCGGCCCTTCATGGATGTCATGGCGGAAGACATGCTTTCGGCCCTCGAGCGCAACTGCCGCGAGGCGGGCGTGCCGCTCCTCGACCTCAACAGCGGGTCCCAGGGCATCGTGCACGTCATCGGCCCCGAGCTCGGGATCACGCAGCCTGGAATGACGATCGCGTGTGGTGACAGCCACACGTCGACGCACGGCGCGTTTGGGGCAGTTGCGTTCGGCATCGGGACGTCGCAGGTGCGTGACGTGCTCGCCTCGCAGTGCCTGGCGCTCGACCCGCTGAAGGTGAGGCGCATCCAGGTCTCGGGCATGCTCGCCTCCGGCGTTTACGCGAAAGACATCATCCTCGAGATCATCCGGCGGCTCGGCGTCAACGGCGGCGTCGGCTATGCGTATGAGTACGCCGGCGACACGATCGATCGCCTGTCGATGGACGAGCGGATGACGATCTGCAACATGTCGATTGAAGGCGGCGCGCGTGTCGGCTACGTGAACCCCGACGAGACGACGTTCGACTATCTGCGTGGGCGACGGTTTGCGCCGCAGGGCGAAGCGTTCGACGCGGCCGTCACCTGGTGGCGGAGCATGGCGTCGGACACCGACGCGCACTACGACGACACCGTGCGCCTCGACGCGGGCGCGATCCGGCCGACCGTGACGTGGGGCATCAACCCGGGCCAGTCGGTCTACATCGACGAGCGCCTGCCGCGGCCCGCCGACCTGGAGCCGGCCGCGCGGGCGTCGCTGGCCGAGGCGCTCGACTTCATGGGCTTCCAGGGCGGCGATCCCATCAAGGGCACCCGCATCGACGTCGCGTTTGTCGGCTCCTGCACCAACGCCCGGCTGTCGGACCTCCGCGAAGCCGCGCGCGTCGTCCGCGGGCACCATGTGGCGCCGCACGTCAAGGCGCTGGTGGTGCCGGGATCGCAGGGCGTTCGACTGGCCGCTGAGCGCGAAGGCCTCGATCGGGTCTTCACCGAGGCCGGCTTCGACTGGCGAAACGCCGGATGCTCCATGTGTCTGGCGATGAACCAGGATCGCCTCGAGGGCCGCGAAGTCTGCGCGTCATCGTCGAACCGGAATTTCAAAGGCCGGCAAGGAAGTCCGACCGGGCGCACGCTGCTCATGAGCCCGGCCATGGTCGCCGCGGCGGCGATTGCGGGAGAAGTCGTGGACGTCAGGGAGATGACGCGTGGCCATTGAGACGATCCGCCAGGTGAGCGGTACCGTGCTGCCGCTCTCCGGCGACAACATCGACACCGATCGCATCATTCCCGCGCGCTTTCTGAGGTCTGTATCGTTCGAGGGCCTCGAGCAGCATCTTTTTGCCGACGACCGCGCTCAGGTCGACGCGCTGGGAGGCGCGCAGCACCCCTTCTCCGATTCCCGCTACGACGGCGCGACGATCCTCGTCGTCAACGCGAACTTCGGCTGCGGATCCTCGCGCGAGCACGCACCGCAGGCGATTCGACGCCGCGGGCTCCGCGCGGTCGTCGGCGAATCGTTCTCCGAGATCTTCTTCGGGAACTCGGTCGCGCTCGGTCTGCCGTGCGTCACCGCAGCGCCGGAGGCGGTCGATACCCTCATGCAGATGGTGGCGCGCGATCCCGCGGTGCAGGTCGCCGTCGATCTGTCGGAGCTGCAGTTGACGGCAGGCACGCACCGGTTTCCCATCAGCATGCCACCTGCCGCGCGCGACGGGTTTCTCGACGGAAGCTGGGACGCCACCGGTCTGCTGCTGGATCGGTACGAAGACGTCGAGGCCGTCGCGGCACGCCTGCCCTACGTGCGATAGCGTCCGCTACGTACTCTCGCCGGCCCCCGTCGTCCGCACGATGTCGAGGAACGCGTCGGCCGCATGTGATTGATCGCCTCGGCGGAAGACCAGGCGGACCTGACGCCGGGCGCTGAGGCCGGGGACCTTGATCGCGACGAGCTGACCGTTGGCGATCTCGCTGAGCGCGCATCGCCGCGGCAATACTGCGACACCTATGCCCATTTCGACGGCGCGTTTGATGCCGTCGAGGCTCGGCAAGGCCACCTGGATGTTGATTGGCGTATGCCGGCGCTCGTATGCGCGGAGCACGCGCTCCCGGGTGGGCGATGGATCGTTGTGCGCGATCACCGTCTGCTGCCCGACCTCCTCGATCGTCGCGCGCCTCCGGCCTGCCAGCGGATGCTTCGGGTGCGCGAGCATGACGAGCTCGTCGCCGCCGAGCGAGATGGATTGCAGGCCCCGATCCGCAGGTTGAAACGTGAGCACGCCGAAGTCCAGGCTCCGATTCAGAACCTCGGCCGCGATCGCGCGCGATCGCACGCGCCGGACCTCGACGAGCGCCTGAGGGTGCGCTTTGGCGAACCGGTCGAGGAACGGCAGGAGCGTGTGCACCGCCGCCTCGTTCGCGCCGACGATCACGCGTCCCCGGCGGACCTGCTGCAGCTCGCGCACGGCTACTTCGGCATCCGCCGCAAGGGTCAGGAGCCGGCTGGCATACTCCTGGAGCAGTCGGCCCGCCTCGGTCAAGGCCCCGTTGCGGACCGACCGGTCGAACAGCCGGTCGCCGAGCTCCTCTTCGAGCCTGCGGATGGCCTGGCTGACGGCGGGCTGAGTGCGATGCAGCTTCTTGGCCGCCACCGAGAAGCTGCGCTCGGCAGCGACCGTGACAAATGTGCCCAAATCCTGCAATTGCACGGGCAGATTATAACCTGGCGTTATTTAAATCAAACAAGTATAAATTGGACAGCAGCTCGAGCCGAGGTTACAACGTACCAGGTGCCTCTCCTATGACGACGACGAACCGGCTGACCATCTTCGACACGACGTTGCGTGACGGCGAACAGGCCCCCGGTTTCTCGCTGCGTACGGACGAGAAGCTGAAGATGGCGCACCAGTTGTCGTCGCTTGGCGTCGACATCATCGAGGCCGGCTTCCCCATCACGTCGGAGGCCGACGCCGAAGCCGTGCGACTCGTGTCGACCAGCGTGCAGGGTCCGATCATTGCCGCGCTGGCGAGGTGTCATCCGGCCGACATCGAACGCGCGGGATGGGCGCTGTCGCCGGCGCCGCGCCGCCGCATCCACACGTTCATCGCGACCTCCGATCTGCACCTCGAGCGCAAGCTCCGCATGTCGAAAGAGACGTGTCTCGACGCCGCCGTCGCCGCGATCCGTCAGGCGAGGCAGTACACTGACGACGTCCAGTTTTCGGCCGAGGATGCGACCCGCAGCGATCTGGATTTTCTCTGCCGGGTCGTCGAGGCGGTCATCGCCGCCGGGTGTACGACCGTCAATCTGCCTGATACCGTGGGCTTTGCCGTCCCGCACGAGATCAGCACCTTCTTCACCGCCATCCTGACCCGCGTGCCCAACGCGACCAAGGCCACGTTCAGCACGCACTGCCACGACGACCTCGGCCTTGCCGTGGCGAACACGCTGGCGGCCGTGACCGCCGGCGCCCGGCAGGTCGAGTGCACGATCAATGGCGTCGGCGAACGCGCCGGCAACGCGTCGCTCGAAGAGATCGTGATGGCGACACGCGTGCGCGCGGATAGCCTGCCGTACGACACGGCGGTCAACACACGCGAGATTTTCCCGACGAGCCAGCTGCTGAGCGCCCTCACCGGCGAGAATGTTCAGGCGAACAAGGCCATCGTCGGACGCAATGCCTTTGCGCACGAGGCCGGTATTCATCAGGACGGCATGCTCAAGGATCGGCGGACCTACGAGATCATGCGGCCCGAAGACGTCGGCGTGCCGCAGGCCACGCTCGTCCTCGGCAAGCACTCGGGCCGCCACGCGGTGCAGCGCCGGTGCGAGCAGCTCGGCGTGACGCTCGACCGCCAGCAGCTCGATCAGGTCTACCGCGCCGTCATCGCACACGCCGATCGCGAGAAGACAGTCGGCGACCGCGATCTCTCGGCCATCGTCGCGCACGTTCGGGGCGACGCGAGGCGGCCGGCGGCATCCGCTTCGGTCGGACACGACTTCTCGACGACCCCCGCCGAGAGTGGCTACGGGCACGGCGTCTGATCACAGAACTTCAGACACCCTCACGGGACGCGGATCTCCCATTCACGGGACGCGGATCACACGGATCTCCATACCATTTACGCGGACGCGGATCGCGCGGATAGCCGTACAATCTCCCTCTTGTGAACGCTGTCATCCTTCTTCTCCCTGGCGACGGCATCGGACCCGAGGTCGTGGCCGGCGCCGCGAGGGTGCTCGACGCTGTCGCGGCACGCTTCGGTCATACCTTCGAGTTGCCGGAGGCCATCATCGGTGCGGCGGCTCTGCGCCGCGACCTCCCGCCCTTGCCGGACGCGACGCTCGCCGCTGCCCGATCTGCTGACGCCATACTTCTCGGTGCGGTCGGGGATCCGGCCTTCGATCGCGGTCCCTCGTCGGGTCGGCCTGAAGCAGCGCTGCTCGGCATCCGCAAGGCGCTCGGTCTCTACGCAAACCTGCGACCGGCGCGCGTGTGGCCCAGCCTCGAGACCGCAGGACCGCTCAAACCCGAAGTGCTGGCGGGCACCGACATGCTCGTTGTGCGCGAGCTGACAGGCGGGCTGTACTACGGGGAGCCGCGGGGGATCGAGGCTGACGGCAGTTCGGCGCACAACACCATGCGCTATTCGCGGCAGGAGATCGAGCGCATCGCCCGCTACGCCTTTGATGCGGCCACCGGCCGCCGTCGTCACGTCACGTCAGTCGACAAGGCCAATGTGCTCGAAACCTCACGCCTGTGGCGAACGGTCGTCACCGAGGTCGGCGCAGCGTATCCCGATGTGACGCTCGATCACATGTTGGTGGACAGCTGCGCGATGCGGATTGCGCTCGCGCCGTCGAGCTTCGACGTCATCGTGACCGAGAACATGTTTGGCGACATCCTGTCGGACGAGGCAGGCGCGATCGTCGGGTCACTGGGGCTCTTGCCGTCCGCGAGTCTTGGTGCGGGAACGGGACTGTTCGAGCCGGTGCACGGGTCGGCGCCGGACATAGCCGGAAAGAACATCGCCAATCCGATCGGGGCGATCGCCTCCGCGGCGATGCTCCTCCGTCATGCGCTGAAGCTCGAGATCGAAGCCAGGACAGTCGAAGCCGCGATCGAGAAAGTGCTGATGAACGGGCTGCGAACTGCCGACCTTGCCGGCGCGGGCCCGGCTGTTGGCACCACCGAGATGGCCGCAAGCATCGCGGCCGCCATCTAGCCTGGCCTAGACAGCCGCGCTCATTCCACAGTGACGCTCTTGGCCAGATTCCGCGGCTGATCGACGTCGCACCCGCGCCGAACGGCGATGTGGTACGCCAGCAACTGCAGCGGGACGACCATCAGCACTGGCGTGAGCAGCGGATGCGAGCCCGGCACGGTGATCAGGAAGTCCTGAGCGGGATCCAGCAGTTCGCGGATGCCGTGGCTGCCGTCGCGCGTTTCGGTCGTGAGCGCGATAACCGAGCCGCCCCGCGCTTTCGCTTCCTGCACGTTGCCGATCATCTTCTCGAACACGTGGTCGTGCGGTGCAATCGTGACGACCGGCAGCTGTTCGTCGATGAGCGCGATCGGCCCGTGCTTCATCTCGCCGGCGGGATAGCCCTCGGCGTGGATATAGGATATTTCCTTGAGCTTGAGCGCGCCCTCGAGCGCAATCGGATAGTTGATGCCGCGACCCAGATAGAGGAAGTCGCTCCGCTGGTAGAAGCGCTTGGCGATGTCCTCGGTGACCGACTCGCACTTGAGCGTCTGCTCGAGCAGCAGCGGCAACTGCGTCAGGGCATCAAGGTGCGGTCGCGCGGCGTCGGCGGTCAGCACGCCGCGAATCTGGCCGAGATAGACGGCCAGCAGATGCAGCGCCACGAGCTGCGCCGTGAAGGCTTTCGTCGACGCGACGCCAATCTCGGGCCCGGCATGCGTGTAGACCGTACCGTCGGTTTCGCGCGTCGCCATGCTGCCCACGACGTTGCAGATCGCAATGCTCCTGGCGCCCTTCCTCTTGGCTTCACGCAGCGCGGCCAGCGTGTCGGCGGTTTCACCAGACTGGGTGATGACGATCGCCAGCGTGTTCTTCGACACGATCGGATCGCGATACCGATACTCGGACCCGTAGTCCACTTCGACCGGAACACGCGCGAGCGACTCGATCATGAACTTGCCCACGAGTGCGGAGTGCCACGAGGTCCCGCACGCCAGAATCACGACGCGCTCCACGTCGCGCAGGACCTGGTCCGGGATCTCGATCTCCTGCAGAAACACCTGGCCGCTCTCGACCGACGCGCGTCCGAGCACCGTTTCCTTCACGGCCCAGGGCTGCTCGAAGATCTCCTTGAGCATGAAGTGCTTGTATCCGGCCTTCTCGGCCATGACCGGATCCCACATCACGCGCGCGCTCTTCTTCGAGACGGCGCGTCCCGAGTAGTCGGTGAATTCCACGCCGGTGGGCGTGATGATGGCCATCTCCTCGTCGCCCAGAAACACGACGTCGCGTGTGTGGCTGAGCACGGCCGGGATGTCGGACGCGACGAAGAACTCGTTCTCGCCGAGGCCCACGACGATCGGCGGCCCGTTCCGGACGGTGACGATCTTGTTCGGATCGTCGGCCGAAATCAGCACGAGCGCGAACAGGCCTCTGAGATACAGCAGCGCCCGTCGCACCGCGTTCTCCAGCCCATCGTCCTGCATCTCGCGCTCGACGAGGTGCGCGACGATCTCGGTGTCGGTCTCGGTGACGAAGCGGTGGCCTTCCTGCTGGAGCTGCCGTTTCAGATCGAGATAGTTCTCGATGATGCCGTTGTGCACGACAACGATCTGTCCCGTGCAGTCGCGGTGAGGGTGGGCGTTCTCCTCGGTCGGTCGGCCGTGTGTCGCCCACCGCGTGTGCCCAATCCCGTAATCGCCTTCGAGCGGGTTCACGGCCAGGACCTCCTCGAGCCGCGAGAGCTTGCCGGCGCTGCGCCGCAGCTCGATCGTGCCGTTGCGGACGACCGCTACGCCGGCCGAGTCATAGCCGCGATACTCGAGCCGTCTCAACCCATCGATGAGGATCGGGAGGACCTTCTGACCGCCGATGTATCCGATGATTCCGCACATAAGTCAGTCGTCAGTCGCCAGTCTGGAGTCTTCAGTCGCCGTCGGGAGTCGTCAGTCGCAGTCGACAGTCTCGCAGTTGGTCAGTCTCGCTTGCGTTTCGCGCGCGCGGCCCATCCGGGCTTGTTCACCTGCCTGCCGCGTCCGATCGCAAGCGAGTCCGGCGGCACGTCCTCGGTGATCGAGGACCCGGCGGCTACGTACGCGTTCCTGCCGACCCGGACCGGCGCGATGAGCTGGCTGTCGGTGCCGATGAAGGCGCCATCCTCGATGATCGTCTGGTGCTTGGCGACGCCATCGTAGTTGCATGTAATCGCGCCGGCTCCGACATTCACCTGCTCGCCGATGGTGGCGTCGCCGAGATACGCGAGGTGGTTGGCTTTTGACCCGCGACCGAGCGTCGTGTTCTTGAGCTCGACAAAGTTTCCCACGTGGGCGTTCTCCGCCACCCTCGACGCCGGCCGGAGCTGCGCGAACGGTCCCACCTGGGCGCCGCTCTCAATGGCCGATTGCCGGATCACGCAGAAGTTGTTGATGACGACCCGATCGCCGACGGTCGAGTCGATGATGCGGACGCCCGAGTGAATCTCGCAGGCCGATCCGATTCGGGTCTGTCCCTCGAGATACACGCCCGGATGGAGCACCGTATCCGGCCCCACAACGACGTCGGCGTGGACCCAGGTCGTCGCAGGATCGACGATCGTGACCCCCGAGGCCATCAGCTCGTCGTTCTTGCGATCTCTCAGGATGGCTGACACTTCCGCCAACTCCTTCCGGCTGTTCACACCCAGGATTTCCCTGGGATCCGAGAGGCTGACCGTTTCGACCGGAAACCCCTGCGCACGAAAAATTCTGACTAGATCAGGAAGATAGTACTCCCCCTGGGCGTTCGAGGATCCGAGCTGCCGCAGGGCCCCGAACAGCCTCGCCAGGTCGAATGCGTAGACTCCGCTGTTGATCTCCGCGATGGTCCGCTCTTCGACAGACGCATCCTTGTGTTCGACGATCGCAGAAATCGAGCCATCTTCTCGAACGATGCGGCCGTAGCCGTCCGGGCGATCCACGGTAGCTGTCAGGACCGTCGCCGCCGCGCGACATTCAACATGATGTCTGACGAGCGCCTGGACGCTGCTGGCGCGCAGCAGCGGCACGTCCCCAGACAGTAGAAGGACGGTGCCTGTCTTCCCCTCCAGGAACGGCTCTGCTTGAAGAACCGCGTGCCCGGTTCCGAGTTGTGGCTCCTGAACTGCCAGATGCACCTCAGGTCGGCGGACGAAATGGCCTCGCAACTGTTCGGTCTGATGACCAATAATGATCACAATAGACGAGGGTCTCACGGCGTCCGCCGAGCCGATCACATGGTCGATAAGCGCCAGCCCCGCAGTGCGATGGAGCACTTTCGGCAGTGCGGACTTCATGCGCGTGCCTTTTCCGGCGGCAAGCACGACGATGTGGAGGTCGGGCGAGACGGTAGCCACAGGCATGGCTGAGCCGGCGGTCAGCGACGGGCCTTGACGCGACGACGGGTGGGTGCGTCCCGGTTCTCGAGGACCTGGTGAAACGCTTCGAGGCCGTGGAGAGCACCAAGATCCGGATCTTGTAGTGCAACAGACCTATTATCTGGGTTTAGTGAGATCGCATGGCGGAGATGAACCAAGGCAGGAGACAGATCGCCCTTATCGACTAGGGCAACAGCCATAATATAGTGAGCGTGATCGCTGTCGGGGGCCTTTTCCAGTGCCCTGTTGAGATGTCCGAGCGCCCCCTCCACATCTCCCGCGTTCAGGGCTACGGTGGCGGCGTAAACGGATTCAGATGGTGTTTGGGGTCCCGACGGCCGCCGGGCGGTTTCGCGCTCGCACACCTGCAGGTAGAGGCGGGCGCGCTCGACGAGCTCCCGTTCGCCGGGATAACGCTGAATCACCCCGCGAAGGCTATCGGCTGCCGCCACGAAGTCGTGGCGCTGGAGTGCCCGGACGCCCGTCTCGTACACCGCCAGTGCTTCGTAGAACGCCGGGCGCCTGGGAGGGGGCGGCGGAGCGGCAACCTCGGCTGGCGCTGATCCTCGTGGCCCGATCGTACGTTCGCGCCCAGCCGCGACGCTGCGAAGCGGAGGCCTATCCTTGTTGAAGGATTTCGATTTGGGGGATTTCGCCGAGATCGAGGCCTTCGGCCCCGGCGAAGGTTTCGAAACCCTCGCCCCTTTCGAGAGCATCAACGCTCTCGATGAGGCTTTAGCTGGGGCTTTCGAGCTCGATTTCCTCGCGGCCGGTCGGGCTGGCGACCGGCTCGCTGCCGCGCGACGCTGTTTCGGCATGCAGTCCTGGCCGGCCTCCTTGGCCCTTGACAGTAGCAAAACGGTCAGGGATGGGTCAAGCGACCCTCACGGAACCTGATTCGCTCTCGATTTAGGTCAATCAACAGACGAACGACCTTGCTCGACCAGGGAGTACACCGCCCTCGCACTGAGCCCGTACTTCACTGCCAATTGTTTGATCGCGGCGCGACGTGTACAGGCATCGTTTTCTATCAAACGACCAAATTCTGTAACGAGTTGACGAGCTGAAGGCACTTCCGGGTTGTTGGTGACCAACACCGCCGGCGTGACGACCAGGGTATACTCGCCTCGACCGGCACCAATCTTCGCCAGATGGTCAGATATTGGTCTGACGACCAATTCTTCGTGTGCCTTGGTCAGCTCTCGACCAAGCGCCACCGTCCGATCGCCCAGCTGTGTCAGCATGTCCTGCAGGGTCGCGCGGATCCGATGCGGCGCCTCGTAGAGCACCAGTGGTCGCGGCTCGGCCGCAAGCCGGCCCAACCATTCCTGGCGAGCCCTGGCTCGAGCGGGCGGAAACCCGACGAACAAGAACTCGTCGCCGCCCAGGCCGGAGGCGGAGATAGCGGCGAGGGCTGCGTTGGGGCCGGGTATTGGCTCGACGCGCAGGCCCGCCGCGTGAGCGGCTGCCACAAGCCGCGCGCCGGGATCCGAAACGACCGGTGTGCCTGCATCCGACACAAGAGCAATGGATTCACCGCCGCGGAGGCGCTCGATGAGCCCAGGTGTTTTGCCGTCCTCGTTGTGCGCGTGCAGGCTCGTCGTCGGCGTCGAGATCGAGTAGTGTTGAAGGAGCCGGGACGTCCGGCGGGTGTCCTCTGCTGCGATCGCGGACACTTCGCGCAGGATCCGTAGCGCGCGGAGCGTGACATCCTCGAGATTGCCGATAGGTGTCGCGACCACATACAGAGTGCCGGGCATGAGTCCCCGGCGATTGTACTCAATGTATTCAGCCGAACCCCTTCCTCACTTCGTCGACGAGTACCTGGCGTACCTCTACGAGATCAATCCGACGACGGCCACCTTCGACGGCGTCCACGTCCATGACGACCTGCTCGAGGACTTCAGCCGATCAGCAATTGACGCGCAAGTCCGCACGCTCGGCGGGTTCGCCCGGCGGCTGGCGGCGATTGACCCGGCGCGGCTGACCGACATCGAGCGGCTGGAGCGTCCGGCCCTCGAGTCCAGCATCCGCGCGCGCGTGTTCGAGCTCGAAGAGGTGCGCACGTGGGAGCGCAGCCCGCAACTGTTCGCCGACACGCTGGCGACCACCCTGGCCGGGCAGGCGCTCTTCGACTACGCGCCGCTCGCCGAGCGCGCGCGTCGCGTTCTCTCGAAGCTGCGGCAGGTCCCGCGTCTGATGCAGGCCGCGCGCGACAACATCAAGGAGCCGCCCGGCATCTTCGTCAAAGTCGGGCTCGAGAGCCTTCGAGGCACGCTCCGCTTCATCCACGACGATCTCCCGCGGGCGTTTGCCGATCTGGGCGATCTGCACCTCCTCGGTGATCTCGCCGACGCGGCGACGGAGGCCTCGACCTCCATTGCGACGTACGTCGAGTTCCTCGAGACCGACCTCGCGCCGCGCAGCAAGGGCTCGTTCCGCCTCGGCCGCGAGCGGTTCGAACGGAAGTTCAACCTCGACGAAGGCTTCACGCTCGGCGCGGATCGCCTGCTGGCGATCGCGACACGGGAGCTGCAGACGACGCAGGAGGAATTCCGTCGCGTCGGGTCGCGGGTGAACGGCGGCGACCCGCTGGCCGCGTGGCAGAAGACCAAAGCCGACCATCCGCCGGCCGGCCAGCTCGTCTCGGTCGTCGAGGCGCAACTCGCCGAGCTCGCCGACTTCATTCGTCGCGAACACATCATCTCGCTTCCCGAGGGCGCGCCGGTGACGGTTCGGCCGACGCCGCGCTTCTATCGCTGGACCGCGGCCAGCATGTGGACACCGGGGCCGTTCGAGTCCCGGCCGCTCCGCGCCTTCTACTACATCACCGACGTCGATCCCGCCTGGTCGCCCGAGCGGCAGGACGAGCACCTGCGCGACTTCAACTACGGCGCGCTGTGGTCGATCTCCATCCACGAGGTGTTTCCGGGTCATTTTCTTCACTACCAGCACCTGCGCCAGGTGGACTCCACGCTCCGCAAGTCGATCCTCTTCTCGTCGTCCGCGTTCGTCGAAGGGTGGGCCCACTACTGCGAGCAGATGATGATCGACGAGGGCTTCCGGAAGAACGACACCGGCGTGCGCCTCGGACAGCTCGCCGAATCCCTCATCCGCCTGTGCCGCTGTATCGTCGGCATCCGGCTCCACTGCGAGGACATGTCGGTCGAGCAGGCGGTGCGCTTTTTCCGCGAGGAAGCGTTTCTGGAAGAGCCCAACGCCCGGCGCGAGGCCGAGCGGGGCACGTTCGACCCGTCCTACATTCTCTATTCCGCCGGGAAACTGATGCTCCTGAAGCTCCGGGAAGACTACAAAGCACACCTCGGCGCGAAGTTCTCGCTGCGCGCGTTTCACGATACGCTCTTGGGGAACGGCACCGTCCCCATCTGGCTGCACCGGGCGCTGATGCTCGGCGCACAAAACGGCGAAGCGATTGAATGAGACGATGAAAGTGTGAAGTCTGACGTCGCGCTTCAGACTTCACATTTTCAGAGACACGTCACTATGCCACTGTACGAATACGAGTGCGATGCGTGCGCGCATCGGTTTGAGCGGATTCAGAAGTTCTCCGATCCGCTCGTCGACGTGTGCCCCAAGTGTGGCGGCACCGTCCGCAAGCTGCTTTCCTCGCCTGCGATTCAGTTCAAGGGATCCGGCTTCTACATCACCGATTACCCCCGCCAGGGGACGAAGAGCGGAAGCGGGGATTCGCCCCCATCGTCAAAGACGGAGAGCGGCGACAAGGGCGACAAGAAGGACGAGAAGAAGTCGGAAGGCTCCGACAAGTCTTCGGCCGCGTCTGAATCGAAGCCCGCCACCACGCCGTCGAAGACCGACGCATCATCGTAATGCTGAATGCTGAATGCTGAGTGCTGAATGCTGAAGTGAACTTCGAAGTGTGCGCTCTCTTTCCCTGGAGCCCGGACGATGACCAGCAACGATCGCCTTCCCGGGGCCCGACTGCGCAGACTCACTGAGCGCACCTTCGATCGCACGACGCTCGATACCGTGATTCTGCCGGCGCTCGCCGACCTGCAGCACGAATGCGTCAACGTGGAAGCTGGCCAGGTCCAGCGTCGGTTCACAACACTGCGGGCCTACTGGGGATTCTGGAAGACCATCGGCATTTGCGCGATCGGTGACGTAGCACTCAACCGGGACGGCATTAGTTCGTCATTGGGCGGCCGCACATTCATATTCCTACTGATAGTTGTCGCCGTCCTGATGATACCCAGTGCGACGTGGATGCTCTCGTTCGGCTCGACATACGGCGCGCTCACCGCGCTGGAGGCCGGAGCGTTGCTGGTGCCGTCAAACGTCCTCGTGGCCTTGCCGGCCGCGTTCTTTTTTGCACTGGCGATGTTCCCTACGCGTGCCGACGTGCCCTCGAGCAGGTTGCTTCCGAGCGCCATGGCGGGCTCGCTTGCATGTGCCGCAGTCGTCTTTGCGTTGTTGATGGTCGTCGCTCCCGCGACGAATCAAGCGTACCGGACGAAGGTGTTTCAAGCGTTTCAGCGCGACGTCAGTGACGCTCCGCGTATTCCCATTCGGAAGGGTTTAGCCGAGATGACGTTGCTGGAGCTCAACGACCACATTCGCCATGCCCCGAGCAGCCGTCAGGCAGAACTTGCGCGCGCCCATCGTCAGGAACGGTTTGCGTTTGTCGGAGCTGTATTTGTGCTTGGGCTGCTGGGACTCGCACTCGCCGGTCGCTGGCGATCGAATCTGGCAACGTTCGGTGTGGCGCTCGTCGTCCTCGTCCTCTATGGCGTCTGCTTCGGCTTCGGCGCCGGTCTGAACAAGTACGGATACCCGGCCGCCTACGGAACGTGGACGGCCAACGGAGGGTTCATGATCTTAGGTCTGCGGCTGCTGCGCTCACGACAACGCGCGACGATGACAACGTGAGGTCTACTGGCCCCTGAGCACAGCGACCGGATCGATGGCCGCGGCCCGGCGCGCAGGCACAAGCCAGGCGATGGCGGAGACGACCAGCAGGATCAGCGGGACGATCGTCAGAACCGTCGCATCGCGTGGCTCGACGCCAAACAACAGGCCGGCCACGAACCGTCCCACCTGGAAGCTCGCGACTATCCCTACCAAAAGCCCGGCAACCGTCAAGGCCAGCCCTTCCCGTACGACACGGCCGACGATCGCCAAGGGTGTGGCGCCCAGCGCCGCCCTGATGGCCAGCTCGCGGCGCCAGGCGACGAGGATGTCCTGCATAGCGAAATGCTGAATGGTGAGTCCGCCTCCGCGGCTATCGCCGCTTCGGCGCGACAGCCTTCGCACACTGTGGCTCGCTGGCCTGCCGAGCCGAAGCTCGCCGCAGGCGAGCGAAGGCTGGCGGAGAGGAAGGGATTCGAACCCCTGGAAGCCTTTCGACTTCAACGGTTTTCAAGACCGCCGCCTTAAACCACTCGGCCACCTCTCCGTTGCGGACCGGCGCAGTACGCTCAGTTCGAGTCTGAACACCGAAACATTGTAGCCGACCATCTCCGGCCGGCCCGTGTCCCGCGAATCACCGGCAGGGCTCGATGCGCGCTTGCACGCTCGCCCATCGCGGGATGCGGCGCCGCTACCGTGAGCCGGAAGGCGCTCCGGGACGTGCCAGACGATACGCCGCAAACTCCGGCGTGCTCGTGATCACTGTGGCGAGGCCGTCGAGCACCCGCACATTCTCGGTCGAGGCACGATCAGTCACGACCACTGCGCCCTTCTTCAAGAGGTCGGTGAACCGCTCCGGCCCACCCTCCCCCTCCAACAGCCAGCCCTTGCGATCCAGGCAGAACAGGATGTCGGGGCTGAGATAGTTCGCGAAGGCGACTCGATCGGTCGGGTCCAGAAGCGGCGCGAGCTGCTCGCACATTCGGACACGCCGCTCATCCACTTCATACCATGAGTGAAAGCTCACGCTGCGTGCAAACGTGCTCAGGGCGACAGCCCATAGCAGCGCGGCACAGACATAGACGCGGCGATCGGCCGTCCAGCGACGTGCCTCGCCCATTCGGCTAATCGCTTCGGAGACACCCAGCGCCGCCAGCACGACGCCGATCGGAACGATCGGCAGCTGATAGTAGTTGTGGTGAAAGTTGCCGGTCGTGACGACGATCAGGTACGCAAGGAAGGCGGCGACGCCCAGTGGCTCGGCCCAACGGCGCTGTCGAATGGCGACGACGAGGCCGTAGACGGCGAAGCCGATCCCCACCGGTCCGAGCACGTCTTTGACCAGCCGCGTGGCGATCTTCGACCAGTACCGCAGCGTCAGCACGAGATCGGCGTCGAACAGCTTGTCCGACAGCCCGAATGTGAGCCCGGTCATCGTGAACAGCGTGTGCGCATGGGTGAACCAGCCAACTACGGCGGCGACGGTCGCAGTCGCTACCAGCCACAGCTCCCACCGCAGAAGGGCGCGCACACCGGCTCGCTCGATGAACAGGCCGAGTATGGGTCCCCACACCACGAGGAACGTGGGCTTGACGAGCGCGAGGACCGTCGACGCCACCAGCAGCGACGCGAGGTAGACGATCCGTCCGTTCTGCAGATAGAGCTGCGTGGTGCGCAAACACGCGATCGCCAGCAGCGTCAGCAGCGACTCGTTCATGAACGCGCGGTCCATGAAGAGCGTCAAGGGCAAGCCGAGCGCGTAGATGTAGAGTCCGATTAGGCCGCACCACTCGCCGTACCGCGCCAGGATGAAGCGATACAGCAGCAACGCGGCCACCGGAAACAGCAGCGTATTGACCAGGCGGCCGAGGTGCGTCGAGAAGCCGACGACGTGCGCCAGGCTGGCGACGATGAAAGCGTGGAGCTCGAGGCCGGTTTCGACGTAGCCGTGCGCGGCGTCGCCACGCCAGTCTACTTGCGGATAGAGCGGATTGAACCGTTCCTCGAGGAAGTTGCGGGCAATCGAGGCAGAGTCAGACTGCCGCCATGAATGGAAATCGAACAGGGGCGACTGAAACGTCGCGGCGCGTGCCATGAGCCCAAGAGTCAGCAGCGCGACCACGAGCAGGCGCACCGGCACGCGAGATCCGAGCGTGTCGCGATGGCAGGCGCCATTCGGCATGGGCATTTTCGGGTCTGAACCTGAAAGTTCCGTGCTCCGCTGTCCGTTCACGGCTTCACGATCTTGTTCGCCCCGACATACGGGCGCAGCGCCTCCGGGACCACGACCGATCCGTCCTTTTGCTGGTAGTTCTCGAGAATCGCGATGAGCGTGCGGCCGACGGCCAGGCCGGATCCGTTCAGTGTGTGCGCGAACTCCGCTTTGCCGGTGCCGGCCGCGCGGAACTTTATCGATGCACGCCGCGCCTGAAACGCCTCGGTGTTGCTGCAGGACGAAATCTCGCGATACGCCTGCTGGCTCGGGAGCCAGACCTCGATGTCGTAGGTCTTCGCCGAGGCAAACCCCAGGTCCCCCGTGCACAACAACATCGTGCGAAACGGCAGCCCGAGGCGCTCGAGGACGGTTTCGGCGTTCCGCGTCAGCGACTCCAGCTCGTCGTACGACTGATCGGGCGCGGAGAACGTCACGAGCTCGACCTTGTCGAACTGATGCTGGCGGATGAGGCCACGGACGTCGGCACCGTACGAGCCGGCCTCGCTCCTGAAGCACGGGGTGTAGGCCGTGTAGCGCAGCGGCAGCTGACGGCCATCGAGAATCTCGTCCCGATGCAGGTTCGTCAGCGGCACCTCCGCCGTCGGGATGAGATAGAGATCCCAGTCCCCGGCGATCTTGAAGAGATCCTGCTCGAACTTCGGGAGGTTGCCGGTGCCGCGCAGCGCCGCCGCGTTCACCAGGAACGGCGGCTCGACTTCGAGGTATCCGTGCTCGCGGCTGTGAAGATCGAGCATGAAGTTGATGAGCGCGCGCGCCAGCCTGGCGCCCATGCCCATCAACACCGAGAATCGGGTGCCGCTCATGCGCGTCGCCCGTTCGAAGTCGAGCACCCCCAGCGCGCCGCCGATCTCCCAGTGGGGCCTGGGCTCGAAATCGAAGGCGGGCGGCTCGCCGTGCCGGCGCACTTCCTGATTGTCCTCGGCCGTCCGCCCGACCGGCACGCTCGCGTGCGGCAGGTTCGGCAGCGTCAGCAGGAGGGCCGTGCGCTGGTGCTCGGTCTGATCGAGCTGAATCTCGAGCTGCCGGATCTGCTGTGCGCGCGCCTTGCTCGCGGCAAAGAGCGGGCTCGCATCGTGACCCTGCCGCTTCGCCCGCGCGACTTCGTCGCCCGCCGTGTTCTGCTCGCGCTTCAGACCCTCGATCTCGGGAATCAGGCGCCGCCGTCTCGTCTCGAGCGTCGCCAGGTGCTCGAGATCCGAGTCGGCATCGAGGCCGCGGTTGCGATACGCCGCGCGGACCTCGTCTAGGTGATCGCGCACGAAAGCCGGGTCAATCATGCGTTAGATCCTAATGGATCCAATGCGCCTTGTCCCTGTTGCCACCGGATTGATACGATTCGACGGATGCCTCCCACACACGACCCAGGACAGAGAACGGTCCGCAAGGCGGTTTTCCCCGCCGCCGGGCTCGGCACACGGTTTCTTCCGGCCACCAAGGCGCAGCCCAAGGAGATGCTGCCGCTCGTCGATAAGCCGATCATTCAGTACGGCGTCGAAGAAGCGGTCGCCTCAGGAGTCCACAACATCATCCTGGTCACCGGCCGCGGCAAGAACGCGATCGAAGACCATTTCGACGTGTCGGTCGAGCTCGAGACATTCCTCGAGGCGCGGGGCAAGAAAGAGCAGCTCGCCGAGATCCGGCGGATTTCGAGCGCGATCAACCTCTCATATGTGCGGCAGGGCGAGCCGCTCGGCCTCGGACACGCGGTGCTCGTCACACGTACGCTCGTCGGTGACGAACCCTTTGCGGTGATTCTGGCCGACGACGTGATCGATGCCACACCGCCCGGGCTGGCGCAGATGATTGACGTGTTCGATGCGTTCCAGGGTCCGGTCCTCGCGATCGAAGAGGTGCCCTGGGAATCCGTCAGCAGCTACGGCATCATCGACGCCGAGGAAATCCAGGCGGGCGTGTACAGGATTCGCGACATGGTGGAGAAGCCGCCGCGCGACGAGGCCCCCTCCAACCTCGCGATCATCGGGCGCTACATCCTGACGCCCGACATCTTCCCGATCCTCGAAGCGACCGCGAGCGACCGCACCGGCGAGATCCAGCTCACGAACGGCCTGCGCCGGCTGTTGAAGGATCGCCCGATTTACGGTTGCCGCGTCAACGGTGTTCGGCACGACACCGGCAACAAGCTCGGATTTCTGAAAGCGGTGGTCTACTTCGCGCTGCAGCGCCCGGATCTTTCGGGCCCGTTCTCCGACTATCTCCGGTCGATTGAGTTAAAAACTCCGCAATGCTGAATGCTGAGTGCTGAAGTGAATTGCGAAAGGGCATTGTCGCTTGCCACCTTCGACCTTAGCTTTTGAATTTGGCAAGTGTGGACCGACGGTGATCCAGGCATCGAGGACGCGGCGGCCGTAGGCCGTAACGTGGTACATCCGCCGGGTGAGCGCGTCGGGATCGCGCGTGGCGGCCTCATGCTGTGATTCAACAAGCCCTTTCTGCTCCATCCGGCCGAGTGTGACGTATACCGTTCCGCGCTTCAGCCGTCCGCGCGATTCGTCGACGAGCTGAAGGCCGTATTTCGCTCCGGACGACACAAGCAGGTCGAGGACGATTCGCTCTTTGGCCGAGAGTGTTGGCAGCCGGGCGCTCTTCATGACGACATTAGTCTTACAAGTTGTAAGACTCTATGTCAAGGACCTCGCGTGTAACCCGCCACAGCTCACCTCGGTCCAAGACCGCAGCCTCGACGCGACGCTCTGTCTGAATCACGCAGATCGGACGAGCACGCCGTGGTCGGGCGGGGCCGTGCTGCACAAGTCTTCGGTCGGCGCCGATGTCGTCGCTTACATCCATCCGGGCGGTCACACCATGCCGGCCGAAGCCGGTGGGTTAATGACGAAGTTCTTCAAGGAGCACGCAGGGAAACTCTGAAGAGCTGAAGTGTACTATCTCCTCCTTGATGCCTACTGTCCCCAGGACCTGGACCCGTCTGCTCGCCTTTGGTGGAGTCGTGTTCGTGATCCTCAGCACCGTCAACGCCCTCAATAAAGGAGGGGACGCGGCGGTGTTCTTCGAAGGAGGGCGCAGGTTCCTCGAGGCCGAACCCCTCTACGCGGGCAGCAGCGCGGCCGCCGGCTTCATCGGCCCCCCATTTCAGGCGATGTTCTTCGCGCCGTTCGCCGCCATCGCGTCCGTGAGTCCGGTTGCGGCCAGGCTTCTCTGGCACGCGCTCAACCTTGCGTGCTTTGGCCTCGGTGTCTGGCTGAGCGTGAAGACCTGGGATGCAGTGCGCGGGCGAGCAGGACTCGTCGAGCGTTCGTGGTTGCCGATGCTCTTTGCGCCGCTCTTCGCGGTCCTGCTGCCGCTCCAGACGAACTTCGAGCATCAGAACATGAACGCTCTGCTGCTTGCACTCGTTGCCGGCGCGACGTGGCAGCTGACCGTCGGGTCGGCGCTCGCCGCCGGACTGCTGGTAGGTATCGCGACTGCTCTGAAAGCCTTTCCTGCACTGGTGATCCTCTATTTCGCGGCGAGGCGCCATTGGACGGCGGCGATTTCCGCGACAGCCTCGGCCTTCGTGCTGTCGGTCGCGGTACCGTTGGCGGTCTACGGCGTCGGCGGCTTCTCCGATCTCGCGAAGGCATTCTGGCGGCTGGGCACTAGCGGCTGGCCCATTCGTGGCAACAACCAGTCGCTCATCGCTGCAATCGATCGGCTGACGATCGGACGACTTGCAGACGGCGTGGATGGGCCCGGCATTCGTGTTGCGGGCGAGGCACCGCTTGCGACGGTCGTCTTCGCGGCGCTCGCGATCCTGCTCCTTCTCGCGCTGGTCGTCATCCTTGGCAGGGCGCCGCGACGCCAGGTCTCGATTCCGTGCGAGATCGCCGCAGTCACCGTTCTCGCGATCCTCGTCGCGCCGATCGCATGGGATCACTACTGGACGATGATGTTTCCTGCGTTGCTGATTCTGTACGACAGCCACGACGAGAGGCTGCTGGGCCGCGCAGGACGCTACGCGTTCTGGACGGCGGCGATCCTGACCACTGGACTCTCGCCGCTGACGCTCGGCAGGGCCGGCTTCAACCTCGCGCGCGACCTCTCCGCCTCCACGATCGCCGCACTCATTCTGTACGGAAGCTTGATCGCAGTCTGTTGGAAGCTGGCCACGGACAACACAGACAACACGGAAAGGAGGTGGAAGCGAAGGCGAGAAGCGAGAGGCTAGTGCCTGACGAACACCATCATCCACGGACCGATGGCGCCAATCACGTAGAGCACGGTGAGGAGAGAAAGCGTGCGGTGCAGGCCGCGCGCATACAGCAACACGCCGCACGCGCCTGCCACGGCCTTGGCGCCGAACAGCGCCGCCGCCGGACCGACGAGGGCCATCCAGGTCGCGATGAGAATGTTCCCTTCCGCGTGGAGCCCGTAGGCGTTGACAGCCGTGTAGGTGAACAGGCCATCGAAGCCTTGAGCCGTCAGGAACAGCAGGAGCATCACCCGGGAGACGACCATGACCACTATTGCACTGCAAAGAGCGTATCTTTTCAACTCATTGTTTTTCAACACGTTACGGAAACAGAGTCGCCCCCTGAAGTGACTTTTGTCTCTCAGCCGTGGATTCTCTGACCATCTCGTGGCTCGACGCGCTCGAACGCCGGCATCTGGCCGACCTGACGATGAGCGAGGTCGCGCGCGCGTTGCGCGCGCTCTCCTCCTGCTATGTGGAACGTCGCGCCAGACTCGCCGAGGGCGGTGCGCTCTCGTCGGCGGGCAAACGCGCAGCATTTGCGCTGTACTACGGGCCGCAACATCTTCTCGTTACCCGCAAGATTCTCATGGCGCTGCCCCCGGCAACCGAACAGATCACCGAGGTCCTCGATCTCGGCTGCGGCACCGGCGCCGCGGGCGCCGCCTGGGCGCTCGCGGCAGGAACCCGGTCCATCCGCGGGTTCGATCGGCACCCGTGGGCGATCGCGGAGGCGAGCTGGACCTACCGGCAATTTCACCTGCACAGCCGTGTGATCCAATCAAACATCGCGGCGCCTGGAAACAGGCGCACTGCCGTGACCGCACGGCGCGGCACCGCCGTCCTTGCCGCGTACGCTGCCAACGAGCTTGCACCAGACGCTCGCGCGCGCCTGCTGACCTCGCTGCTCGAGGCTCATGCGCAGGGCGGCCGCGTCCTCGTGGTCGAGCCCATCGCGCGACGTTTGACGCGGGGTTTGGCGCCCTGGTGGGAAGGCTGGCAGATCGCCGTCGAGCGCGCCGGCGGCAGCGCGGACGAGTGGCGGTTTCCGGCGGACCTTCCGCCCACGCAGCTCGCGCTCGCCCGCGCCGCCGGGCTCGATCCGCGAGAGCTCACCGCGCGCTCGCTGTTCCTGTAGCGCGGTCGGGAACCACGGACAACACGGGCCACAGACGACACGGACACCGGCCACGGACAACACGGACAACACGGACGACACGGAAGGTATCTGCGGGCGCGCGTCCCGCGCACGTCCGCCCGGCGGGTGTGTGATAATCTCCCGCCCTGTCGGCGTTGGCGTGCCTCCGCCTGGCATCCCGCTCCGGTCCCGATGCTTGCCCTGGATCTCGTCAACACTATCGCCATCGCGGGGGTCATTCTCTTCGGCGGCTACGGGCTGCGGCGTGCCGTCCCGGTGCTTGCGCGCCTCAACATTCCGGCGCCGGTCGTGGGCGGTCTGGTTGTCGCGATCGCGATGACCATCGGTCACAGCAGCGGCGCGCAGCTCGTGCGTTTCGACACCACGCTCCAGACGCCGCTGCAGAACGCTTTCTTCACGTCGATTGGCTTTGGCGCGAGCTTCCAATTGCTCAGGCTTGGGGGTCCGCTCGTCCTCCGTTTCTTTCTCTTCGCGACCGCAATCGCGATTCTGCAGAATGTCGTCGGCGCAGCAGTAGCGGTCGGGCTCGGGCAGGCGCCGCTGCTCGGGGTGCTTGCCGGTTCGGTGACCCTCACCGGCGGTCCTGCGACCGGCCTCGCGTTCGCGCCGCTCTTCGAGCAGGCAGGTGTCCAGGGTGCCGCGACGGTCGCCGTCGCCGCGACAATGGCGGGCATCGTGTGCGGCGGGCTGATCGGCTCGCCGATTGCGACATTGCTGCTTGAACGCGGTCGCATTCCACGGCCTGGTCCGGACTCGCGAAGAGCCGGGGCGCCGGCCGCCCGCATCGATCCCGCGACGCGCATCGTCGAGTCGCAGGTCGCCGAACCTCCCTCGGGGGCGCCGTCCGGCGAAGATCCTGAAGCGTACGTGCTCCTCAAACACCTGGTGCTCATGCTGGTGGCGATGTGGATCGGCGGATTCGTCAGCCGCGCCCTGGCTGGTGTCGGTATGACCTTCCCGTCCTACATCGGCGCCATGCTCGTCGCTGCCGTCATCCGCAATGTCAACGACGTGTCGGGGCTCTTCGGCCTGTCGCAGCAGACGCTCGACGACCTGGGGAACGTGGCGCTCTCGCTTTTTCTCGCGCTCGCGCTGATGACGCTGAGGCTCTGGGAGCTCGCCGGTCTGGCGGTGCCCCTGACGGTCATCCTTGTGGTCCAGGTCGCGCTCGTGGCCGTGGTGGCTGCGGTCGCCGTGCCGCGCTTCATGGGACGGGACTATGAGAGTATCGTGATGGCGGGTGGGTTCATCGGGTTCATGCTCGGCACGAGCGCCAACGCGATGGCGAACATGAGCGCGCTCGTGGAGCGCTACGGTCCCGCGCCGAAGGCGTTTCTCACAGTGCCGCTCGTGGGCGCGTTCTTCATCGACTTCATCAACGCCGTGATTATCACCGTCTGCCTGAACTTGTGGGGCTGAGCACCCTGCACGCCCCGGCGCCGGCTGCTTTCCGGAGGACACACCCGCATGGCTCACGTCGATAGCCAGACCCCGCCCCGCCGGGGACCGAGCCTCACGCAACAAATCTTCATCGGGCTCGCGGTCGGCATCGTCGCCGGATGGCTGGTGAGCGAATACAGCCCCGCCGCCGCCGTCTACTTCCGTCCGTTCAGCCAGTTGTTCCTGCGCCTGATCAAGATGATCATTGCGCCGCTCATCTTCGCGACGCTCGTCGCAGGGATCGCGGGCGCGGGGCACGTCAAGGTCGTCGGGCGGATAGGGCTCAGAGCGATCATCTACTTCGAGATCGTCACGACGCTCGCGCTCGTCATCGGCCTCGTGGCGGTCAACGTCATGAAGCCGGGTGTCGGCGTCAACCTGCCGATTGGGCAGAAGTCCGAGATCTCCGCGGCTGCGCAAACCTGGGATCAGATCCTGCTCCATGTCGTTCCGGAATCGGTCATCAAGGCGATGGCCGAAGGCGACGTCCTGCAGATCGTCGTCTTCAGCATCCTGTTCGCCATTGCGCTTGGCATGATCGGGGAGAAGGGCCGTCCGGTCGTCGCCTGGTGCGAGGCCGTCGCGGAAACGATGTTCAAGTTCACGAACATCGTCATGCACTATGCGCCGATCGGCGTCGGCGCGGCGATTGCCTACACGGTCGGACACGGCGGGCTGCGCGTGCTGGTGAACCTGGCCTGGCTGGTGGCCACTCTCTACCTGGCGCTGACCGTGTTCATCCTGATCGTGCTGCTGCCGGTCGCGGTGCTCTTCAAGGTTCCGATACGCAAGTTCATCAAGGCGGTGAAAGAGCCGGCAATTATCGCGTTCTCGACCACGTCGAGCGAAGCGGCGCTGCCCCGGGCGATGGAAGTGATCGAGCGGCTGGGCGTGCCGCGCAGGATCGTGTCGTTCGTCCTGCCGCTCGGCTACAGTTTCAACCTCGACGGCACGACGCTCTATCTGTCGCTTGCGTCGATCTTTGTCGCGCAGGCCGCGGGCGTCGAGCTGTCTGTCGGTCAGCAGATCACGATGCTCCTGACGCTGATGTTGACGAGCAAGGGGGTCGCGGGTGTCCCGCGCGCCTCGCTCGTCATCCTCGCGGGCACGCTTGCGAGCTACGGCCTGCCGCTCGAAGGCGTCACGCTCATCCTCGGTGTCGACGAGCTCATGGACATGGCGCGCACGATGGTCAACGTGGTCGGCAACTGTCTCGCCACGGTGGTCATCGCCAAGTGGGAAGGCGAGTTCAACGAGGCCAGCGACGAGACGCTCGCGCTCGCGGCCGCGCGCGGGGAGATCTGATCGATCGACATGCCATACGGACTCTCTACCCGGCAGCGTCGCCGGTTCAATCGGTGGTTTCTCGAAGGGCTCCGCGAGCCAGCCGGGCCCCACGCACGGCACGTCCACCAGGACGCCTGGTGGAAGGTCATGTGCCTCACGGGCGTCGACTACTTTTCGACCCTCGGCTATCAGCCCGGCATCGCGTTCCTCGCCGCCGGCGCGCTGTCCCCGATCGCGACGCTTGTCCTGATCCTCCTGACACTGTTTGGTGCGCTGCCGATTTACCGGCGCGTCGCCGAGCACAGCCCGCATGGCCAGGGCAGCATCTCGATGCTCGAGGAGTTCATGCCCCGCTGGCGTGGAAAGGTCTTCGTCCTGTGCCTGCTCGGGTTCGCCGCGACCGACTACGTCATCACGATCACGCTGTCGGCAGCCGATGCCACCGCGCACATCGTCGGCAATCCGTTCGTGCCGGCGTCGGCGAACCATCCCATCGCCCTCACGCTGTTGCTTCTGACGATGCTCTCCGCGGTCTTCCTGAAAGGGTTCCGGGAAGCGATCGGCTTCGCGGTCTTCATCGTGGCGATTTATCTGGTGCTCAACGTGGTGGTGCTCGGCTGGGGCATCCTCGAAATCGCGCATCATCCCGAGTATTTCCCCAGGTGGCGGGACGGGCTCGTGCAGGCGCACGGCAATCCCGTCATGATGCTGGCGGCCGCGCTGGTCGTTTTTCCGAAGCTGGCACTCGGCTTGTCGGGATTCGAGACCGGCGTAGCGGTGATGCCGCTCGTGAAGGGCGATCCCGACGACGACCCGGTGCTGCCGAAGGGTCGCATTCGAAACGCCAAGAAGCTGCTGCGCACGGCGGCGCTCATCATGACCGTGCTGCTCATGGGCAGTTCTGTCATTACGACGCTGCTGATCCCTCCGCACGAGTTCGAAGAGGGCGGCCGTGCATGGGGCCGCGCCCTCGCATTCCTCGCGCACGAACACCTCGGCGAAACGTTCGGGACGGCTTATGACTTGAGCACGATCGCGATCCTGTGGTTCGCGGGCGCCTCGGCGATGGCCGGGCTGCTCAACCTGGTGCCGCGCTACCTGCCGCGATACGGCATGGCTCCAGAGTGGGCACGAGCGTCCCGCCCGCTCGTCGTGCTCTTTACGTTCATTACCTTCCTCATCACGATCATCTTCGACGCCAACGTCGAGGCGCAGGGCGGTGCCTACGCGACCGGCGTCCTGTTCCTGATGACCTCGGCGGCCGTCGCGGTGACGCTCTCGGTCCGCGCGCATCGACGCCTGTGGCTGGCGTACTGCGTAATTACCATCGTCTTTCTCTACACCACCATCGTCAACATCGTGGAACGGCCCGACGGCGTGAAGATCGCCTCCTGGTTCATCGTCACGATCATCGTGACGTCGCTCATCTCGCGCGTGCTCCGATCGACCGAGCTGCGCGTGCAGTCGGTCGAGCCGGATGAGACCGCGCGTCGCTTCCTGCGGGAGGCTGGACGCGGCCCGATCCGGATCATCGCGAATCGGCCGGATACTGGCCAGCCCGAGGAGTACGAGCACAAGCTCCGCGAGGCCAGCGATTCACACCATCTGACGCCCGACGAGCAAGTGCTCTTCCTCGAGGTACGGCCGGGGGACGTGTCGGAGTTCAGCGGACGCCTGCAGGTCGAAGGCGTCGAGGTCGGCCGCCATCGCGTGCTGCGCTGTGTCAGCTCGGCGATCCCGAATGCCATCGCGGCGCTGTTGCTCTACATCCGCGACGAAACCAAGCAGATCCCGCATGCCTACTTCGGCTGGACCGAAGGCAATCCCATCGTCTACCTGATGAAGTTCCTCGCGCTCGGGGAAGGGGACACGGCACCCGTCACGCGCGAGGTCCTGCGGCAGAACGAGCCCGACCCGCTCAAGCGGCCGCGCATTCATGTCGGGTAGCCGATCCGCCGACGCTCAATGCGCGAGCGTGACGGCGCATTCTTCGACGCCAAGACCCTTTACGGCCGTGACCTCGAGGTGCAGGCGGTCGTAACGGACCGAATCGCCGACCTGAGGTGGACGGCCGAGAAGCGTCAGGACCAGCCCGCTCACGCTGTCGACTTCCTCGTGCTCGAGGTCCAGGTTGAAGTGGTGACCGAGCTCGTCGAGGCGCATCGTCCCGGGCACGCGCAGGCTGCCGTCGCGGTCTCGATAGGGCTGCGGCGTCGAACCCGGGCCCGCGTCGATATCCCCGACCACTTCCTCGAACAGATCCTCGAGCGTGACGACGCCGGCGGTTCCGCCGTGCTCGTCGAGGACGACCACCATCTGCGTGTGTTCACGCCTCATCGTGGCGAGCACGGTGTCGATCGGCGCCGTCTCGGGCACGAGCGGCAGCGGTCGCGCGTGCGGCTGACCGATCGGCTCGTTCCGCAGCAGTAGGCGAAGCAGGTCCTTGATGTGAATCATGCCGACGATGTGATCGAGGTCGTGCTCGATCACCGGATAGCGCGTATGCGGCGCGCGCCCGAGCAGTTCCCGGATGCGCGCCGGCGTGCTCCCGAGCGGCAGGCCCGTGATCCGCACGCGAGGCACCATGACTTCGGCCGCAGTCAGGTTGGCGAAATCGAACAACACCTGCAGCATCTGGCCGGATTCCGCGCGAATCGCTCCGCGCTCTTCGCTCTCCTGGACGACGAGCTGCAGTTCCTCGGGAGTGTAGTACTGCTCGGTATTCTGCGCCTGCCTGTTGACGCCGAGGAGTCTCAGCAACGCGTTCCCGATCTCGTTGAGGCCGACGACGAGCGGAAAGACGAGCGTCTTGGTCCAGAGCATCGGCGGCGTGATCCAGAGCGCCATGGTCTCGGCCTGTTGAAGCGCCAGGGACTTGGGGATCATCTCGCCGATGACGATGTGAAAGTACGTGAGGATGGCGATCGCGACGACGCTCGCGAGGCCGTGGGACATGAGCCACGCGGGCGCGCCGGCGTTGTCGATCGTGCGATAGATCCAGTCGGCAAGCACGTGCTCGCCATACATGCCGAGACCGAGGCTGGCGACCGTAATGCCCAGTTGCGCCGTGGCGATGTACCGATCCTGACGCTTCGGATCGCGCAGCACCGCCTGCACAGCCATGGCGAGCCTGTTGCCGCGGGCCGCTCGGGCGTCGATCGACGCGCGTGGGGCGCCGACGATCGCGAACTCGGCCGCGACGAAGATGCCGTTCAGCAGGATGAGCGCGGTGATGATGAGGAAGGCCGTCACTCGGCGTCTCCCGTCGAGGGCGGCAGAACAAGCGCCGACGACACCACGTCGTCCTCGACCGATTCGATCACGAGATCCACGCCTTTGATCGTGACCTGCTCGCCGGGGGCAGGCGCGCCGCCGAGCGTCCGCGGGATGAACGTGCCGATGGTGTCTCCGGGACTCTTCCAGTCGGCGCCAAGGACCTGCGCGGCCTGATCCACACGCATGACGCCCGGGAGCCTCACACTGCCGTCGGGAAGGAGAATGGCGCGCGCGGGCGCCCCCTTGAACTCGTCTGAGACGCCACCGATGAGCTCGGCCACCACGTCCTCGAGCGTGATCAGTCCTTCGATCTGTCCCCTTTCGCCGACCACGAGCACCTGGTGGATACGCTTGTCGCGCATGTAGTTCAGCAGGTGATCAGCTGGCATGCTGCCGTGCACGCGAGCCAGTGGCCGCAGCAGCGACATCAGGGACGTCTCGCCGCGATCGTTGATGAAGCCGGTGACGACATCCTTGGTGTGGAGGATGCCGACGATCTCATCCGGCGACCCGCGATAAACGGGCAGCCGGCTGTACGGGCTCGTGGCGACCAGTCTGAGGACTTCAGGGAAGGGCGTCGCCACGTCGACCGACGCAAGACGGGCGCGTGGGACCATCAACTCCCGAGCGGCGCGCAGACCGAGCCTGAGGGCCTGATGCAGCCTGACCTGCTCCTGCGGTTCGAGCAGGCCGCCGTCGCGGCTCTCGGCGATGAGCAGCTCGATTTCCTCGGGTGAATGGACGTGCCGATGCCCGGTGTTCTTCACGCGCATCAGCTTCAAGAGCAGGTTGCCGCTGCCGTTCAGGAAATCGATCGACCACGCGAAGACGCGCTGGGACCACTGCATTGGGACGACCGTCCACATCGCGGTTCGCGTGGGGTCCTGCAGCGCCAGCGACTTGGGCACGAGCTCGCCGACAATCATCGCCAGGGTCGTCAGGAACAGCAGGACGATGACGGCCGAGGTGGACTGGGCGGTGTCGGCCTCGAGTCCTCCAACGCGCTGGATGATTGGGGCCACGCGTGGCGCGATCGAGGCCTGGGCGTAGGCGCCGAGAATCAGGCTGCAGAGCGTGATGCCGACCTGCGACGCGGCGATGTAGCGGTCGAGCGCGTGCGGGTCTTCGAGGACGGGCAGAACCCGGGCGGCGAGGGCGTTTCCGTCCTCGGCAAGCCGTCGCAACCGGCTCCGGCGCGCGCCCACGACGGCGAACTCCGCCGCCACGAACAGCGCCGTCAGCAGGATCAGCAGGGTGATGATCCCTGACGCCAGGAGCATTCAGTCAGGGATCGTACTGCAAAAGAGCGTCAGGTCCTGGATTTCGCTGCGTTCTCAGCGGCAACCGACGAAAAAACAGCGAAATCCAGGACCAAACCCCTCATTCGGCCCGGAGCGCAATCACCGGGTCGACCCGCGTCGCCCGGCGCCCGGGGATGTAGCTCGCCAGCAGGGCGACGGCAGCGAGGACTCCGCTCACCACGGCAAACGTCACCGGATCGGCCGGCCTGACCTGGAACAGCAACCCCTCCATGAGGCGCGTCAGCAGAAGCGCGCCTCCGCCACCGATGACGATCCCGGCGACGGCGAGCACGAGCGCCTGCCTGACGACCATGCGCAGCACGTCTCCACGCTGGGCGCCGAGCGCCATCCGGATCCCGATCTCCTGAGTCCGTTGCGTGACGCTGTACGCGATGACGCCGTAGATGCCCACGCCGGCGAGCAGCAACGCAGCGCCCGCGAAGATCGTCAGCAGCAGCATCGTCAATCGGCGCTGGGCGACCGAGTTGGAGACTACTTCCTCCATCGTCTTGACGTTGGCGACAACCAGTTCAGGATCGAGTTGGCGAACGAGCCCGGCGATCGATGTGACGACCCGTCCGCCGTCGCGGGTGGTTCTCACCGTAATGGTCATCGTCCCGTAAGGATTCCGCGCGTATGGCCAGTACGTCGTCGCGCGCGTCTCGATATCGAGTCCGGAATGTTTGACATCGCCGACGACCCCGATGACCTCGTCCTCGAGGTCGTCCCAGGCGATGCGGACTCGCTTGCCGATCGGATCGTCGTCCGGCCAGTGCCTGCGGGCCATTGTCTCGTTGATGACGACGCGGCCTTTGCCGTCCGCGGCATCCTGTTCGTTGAAGAGGCGTCCCTTCAGAAGCGGAATCCCCATCGTCTTGAGGTACTCGTGGCTTATCACTCGAACGTCGGTGACGGGCGCCTCACCCTGAGGCGGTTTTGGCTGTCCGACGATCTCCATAGATGTCGCCGCGCCAAGACCGGCCAGCGGAAGGAAACTGATCGCGCCGGAAGCTTCGACGCCGGGCAGCGCGTCGACCTGCTGGAAGAACCGGGTCAGGAACTGCGCCCTCTGGCCTTCGCCACCATAACGAGCTCCCGGCATCGAGATCCGCATCGTCACGGTGCGGGTCGTGTCGAAGCCTGGGTTCTGGTCCACCAGGCGCATGAAGCTGCGCAGCAGGAGTCCCGCGCCGACGAGGAGCACAAGGGCCAGCGCCACTTCGACGACCACGAAGGCGCTGCGCATGCGGTTTCCCCGGGAACCGGATCCGCTCCGCCCGCCCTCTTTCAACGAATCCGTGAGGCTCGCGCCAGACGCCGTAAGCGCGGGGACCGCACCAAACACAAGCCCGCACACCAGAGAAGCGACGAGTGTGAAGACGAGCACGGAGATGTCGATGCCAACCATCTCGAGCCGCTGGATCGGCAAACGCTCGGCAACGACGGCTCTCAGGAAGCCGAGAGCCCACCATGCGAGGAGGAGACCACAGAGACCTCCGATGGCGGAAAGGACGACGCTTTCCGCCAGCAACTGGCGGACGAGCCGCGCACGTCCGGCGCCGAGCGCGGCGCGGACGGCGAGCTCCCGCTGACGTGCGGTCGCTCGCGCGAGCAGGAGGTTGGCGACGTTCGCGCAGGCAATCAGCAGAACGAAGGCCACCGCGCCCGCGAGCACGAGGAGCGCGGGGCGTACGTCTCCGGTCAACTGCTCGCGTAGCGGCACGACCCGTGACGTCCAGCCCGTGTTGAAGGCCGGAAACATCTGTGTCAAGGTGGCGGAGACCTGCGTCATGTCCAGCTGCGCGCGCTCGACCGTGATTCCCTGTTTCAGACGGCCGACGACCATCAGCGATCGTCCGCGAGGCGTCCGGGACTGCGCGGTGAACCCGATGGGCAGCCACACGTCCACGCTCTTGTCGAGAAACGAGAAACCGGGCGGCATGACCCCGACGACGGTGTAGGGTATGCCCTGAGACACGATAGGGCGCTGCAGAATGGTCGGATCGCCGCCGAAGCGCCGCCTCCAGAGGCGATCGCTGATGATGATGACTCGGCTGTCGGGCTGATTCTCGGCCCCCGCGAAAGCGCGTCCGAGCGCCGGCTGGACGCCGAGGATCTGGAAGAGCTCGCCCGAGACGGATTGCGTCTGCAGTTCCTCGGGATCGCCGCCCCCGGTCACGGTGACGCTGTAGGTCATGGTCACTGCGGCGAGATCCTCGAACACCTGATTCATTTCACGCCAGTGGATGAAATTGGCGGGTCCGACCACGTTGCTCTTCCGCTGGCGCACGGTGTTGTGCTCCCAGACAATCGCCAGGCGATCTGCGTCGCGGTACGGCAGGCGCTGCAGGAGGAGCGTGTTGATCACGCTGAAGATCGCGGTGTTCGCACCGATGCCAACCGCGAGCGCGATGATGGCGACGAGGCTGAAGCCGGGAGAGCGCACGAGCAGACGCAGCCCGTGCCGGAAATCGTGAAGAGCAGGCATCATTCGCTCCTCGTAGCTGGCCATTGGCCTTCAGTCGGCATTACTCAATGCTCGCGGGGCCCCACCCCCGCTCGCTCTCGCGCGGCGCCTGCGCGCCGCGCTCGGGCCGCAGGCGCTCCTCAATGCTCGCGGACCCCCGCTCGCTGTCGCGGGGCGGCGTGCTGCGCTCGGCGGCGCTGGGCGCTACCGCCCGATCGCTCCAATCGCCCACGCGGCCTGGCGCCGCACGCCGACAACGTCGTCCTTGAGCGCGATGAGAAGGCTCGAGAGCGCCCGTGAGTCGCCGATCGCCCCAAGCGCCCACGCCGCCTGCTCTCTCACCCCGGGGCTCTCGTCGGTCAGCGCGCGCATCAGTGCATCGACGCCGCCTGGGTCGTCGATCGCGCCGAGTGCCCACGCCGCCTGCTTTCTGACAGCGGCTGACTTGTCGCCCAGCGCACGCGCGAGCGGCTGCACGGCCGACCGGTCGTCAATCGCCCCCAGGGCCCAGGCCGCCTGCGAGCGCGTCTTCTCGTCGGAGTCCCCGATCGCCTGCGTGAGTCCCGGCACGGCGCGCGAATCGTCGAGGGCCCCGAGGGCCCACGCGGCCTGCCGGCGAACGCGCGGATCCGGATCTTTCAGCGCAGTGATGAGCGAAGGCACGGCCTGCGTATCGTCGATCGCACCAAGCGCCCACGCTGCCTGCTCGCGCACCGGGGCCTCGCGATCGCGCAACGCCTCACTGAGCGCGCCGACGGCGCGATTGTCATCGAGCGCGCCGAGCGCCCAGGCGGCATTGCGCCTGGCAATCCACGCGTCCTGCCGGAGCGCTGCGAGCACGGGCTCGAACGCCCGCGTGCCGATGGCCGCGAGCGCGGCCGCGGCCTCCTCGCCTGGACTCGTGAGGGCATCGTCTCCGTGGCGCGACCAGCGGCGGCCGCAGAGCGCGCCGTCGACTGGCGATCCGTCCGCGAGCATCCGAACGAGCGGCGCGATGGCGTCGACGGCGCGATCGCCCAACTCCCGCAGATCGCACGCAGCACGCGTGCGCACGGTTGCGTCGGCAACGGATAGATCCGTGATGAGCTCGCGCGCCGGCCGCTCCTGCTCAACTGCGGCCCGGTCGGGCTCGATTGGAAACCGGCCGCCCTCGTTGAAGGGGATGGTCGTCAACAACGCGCAGAGGACGAGAGAACTGCGAAGCACGCTCAGCGAGCTCCACCAGAATAAGGTCGTGGATGTGGCCGCGGGTTGGGATTCGGATTCGGATTGGGGTTCGGATTCGGATTCGGGTTCGGATTCGGGTTGGGATTGGGGTTCGGGTTCGGTTGCGGACTCCACCCACCACCGAGCTCGGCCAGCGCCATCACGGCCGAGCGCCGCACGCTCACATCGTCATCTTTGAGGGCCGCGGTGATCGCAGGGATGGCGCTCGAGTCGCGGATCTCGCCGAGGGCCATGATGGCTCGCCGCCTTACTTCAACGTTGCTGTCGCGCACGACGGCGATCAGAGGTTCGACGGCGGCACGATCGCGCATCTCGCCAAGCGCCATCGCCGCACGGGCACGGACGCGGGGCTCGGTGTCCTTCAGCGACAGCGTGAGCGCCGGGGTGGCTCGCGCGTCGGCCAGCTCGCCGAGCGCCACGATGGCGCGAAGCCTGACATCTACCTGTTCGTCCTTGAGCGCTCCGATCAATCCCGGTACGGCGCGCGGGCTGCGCATCTGGCCGAGCGCCACCGCGGCCTGACGGCGCACGCCGGGGTCGCTGTCCTTGAGCGCCACGATCAAGCCGTCGATCGCGGCCTCGGTCGGGCTGTTCTGCGCCGTGACCCCCGCCAGCTCCAACTGCGTCATCACCGCTGTCGGCCGGCCGGGCGACCATTCGAATGGCGGGTTGACGATGATGAAGCCGATGCCGAGACAAATGGCACTCGACCTGCTGAGCGTGCGAAAGAAGACGGCAAGCGGACTCATGACCCCTCTCTCTGCTAGAAAACTAGCACTGACGCCCGCAGGAGTTGCTGCCGGTACCGAGCCGGCCTGGCGTGCTACTCCTGTGAAGGTTACCGAGCGAGCTGACCCAAGGCGAAGGCGGCCTGCTGGCGTACGTCCGCGCTCGCATCCTTGAGCGCGGTCGTGAGTGCATCGATCGCGCGGGGATCGCGAATCTGTCCCAGCGCAAACGCGACCTGTTCCCGCACGTCGGGTGATGGATCCTTGATGGCAATCACCAGCGCCTCGACCGCCGCGCGATCGCGGATCTGGCCGAGCGCAAATGCCGCCTGCTCGCGGACGTCCGCGGCGTCGTCTTTGAGCGACGACATCAAGGGCTGCACCGCGCGCGCGTCACGAATCTGGCCGAGCGCGAAGGCCGCCTGCTCGCGCACGTCGGGCTTCGTGTCGCGCAGCGCGGCGACGAGGCCGTCGAGTGCCGACACGTCGCGCAACTGGCCGAGCGCGAACACGGCCTGTTCGCGGACGTCTGCGTCGGGGTCCTTGATGAGGCCTGCGAGCGCGGCTGCCGCGCGCTTGTCGCGAAGCTGGCTCAGCGCGTGGACCGCCTGTTTACGAACGTCGCCGTTCGCGTCCTTGAGCGCCGCGATCAACGGCTCGACAGCACGGGCATCGCGGAGCTGGCTCAGTGCGTGGGCGGCCTGCTCACGCACGCTCGGATTCTCGTCCTTGAGTGCGGCGATCAGGGGTTCAACAGCGCGGGGATCCCGAAGCTGGCTGAGGGCGTGCACGACGCTCTCGCGAACGCTGGGATTCTGATCTTTCAGTGCACCTATCAGCGGCTCCACCGCGCGCTTGTCGCGGAGCTGCGAGAGACCATGCGCAGCCTGCTCACGAACATCCGGCGAGGAATCTTTCAGGGCCTGGACGAGCGGCTCGAAGATCGACGGATCGCGAAGCTGGACGAGCGCGTGCATCGCGGTCTCGCGGACCTCCTTGTCGGAGTCCTTGAGCGCGGCCGTCAACGCTGCAACCATTCGGGGATCGGCGGCAGTGCGCTTGGCATCCTGCTCCATGCCCGCACCAGCTCCGTGCAGCGCACCCTGCACGGCACCCTGAACGACACTCTGTACGACCTCCTGCCAGGGACCCTGGATGCCTGCCTGGATGGCGCCCTGCACCGCGCCCTGGACGGCTTCCTGCGCCCGCTGGTTGGCGGCCTGCGCGGCGCGGTCGCTCACGGCGTCCGCGATCGCCTGTCCGATCTCTGGCCCGAGGGACGCGCGTACATCGGCCCGAGGCGCGGGATCGGGAAGAGGTTGGGGTTGCGGCTGGGGTGCTACTGCGACCGAGGAAACCTGAGATGGTGGTGTCGGCATCGCGTCGGCTGCGTCGCCCGACGAGGAAACTGACGAAGCCGCGGTCGCCTCCACGGTCGCCACTGTCCACGGCTGCAGTGTCGCAAGCGGCGCCAGGGCACACGCGACCGTCGTCGCGGCGAGGGCGGTCCGGAGCCGAGAGACTCCTGCGCGCGGCACTTTCGGATCGAGGATCGCGATCAGACGGCCCTCGAGCTGCGAGCGATGGGCCATGGCGAGCGTCGCGCCGGCCACGAGCGCAGGGTAGCGGCCACCGCGCATGACGCGTGCGATCTCGAGCAACTCCTCTGCGTAGTCCGGTCCCCGCGTGCCGCAGGCGAGCACGAGATCGTCACACGCGCGTTCGCGCTCCGTTCTGATATGCCGCGCGGCAACCCAGGCGAGCGGATTGAACCAGTAGACCGCACACGCGAGCTGCGCGATGACGTGAGTCAAGCAATCGCGGCGCTTCACGTGCGCCAGCTCGTGCAGCAACACGATGCGCAGCCGCTCGAGCGGCCATCGATTCGCATCTTCCGGCATCAGTACGGACGGTGTGAAGATTCCGGATGCCATCGGCATCGAGGCGCCCGCGCTTTCCAAGAAAGTGAGGCGCCGCGTGATGCCGAGCTCCGAGGCCAGCTCCACGGCGAGCGGCAACCAGGGCGCGTCGAGCACGCGCACAGTCCGACGCGACATCCACTGGACGGCGATCAGTCCAACGACCAGACGTCCCACCACGGCGAACACTCCTGCCATCCAGATCACCACGAGCGCCATCGTCAGTGACATGCGGGGCGCAGCGCCGGCTTCGGGCTGCGACGCCGCAAGCGCCGTCGACGGCACGAACGCCGCCGGTGCCGAGGGAACCGTGGCGTCGGGAGCCTGCGCTCGGCGCTTCAGAGGCGGTGCGGTCGGGACAACTGCATCTGCTGCAGGCGCCGCGGCGTCGCTCGTGAGCGTAACGATCGGCAATTGCCAGCGCGGGAGTGCGAGTGAAAGGACGGGAAGAACGAGCGCGCTCGTCAGCGCCAGCGCCCACACGAGATGGCGGACCGCCGCCGACGCCCGGGCGAGCACGAGCGTCGCGATGCCCGCGATACCAAGGACGAGCGTGACCTTGATGAGGGCGTCGATGGCCGGCAACCAGAGCCCGTCGAATCCATTCAGGAGTAAGGTGATCTCGGTGGCAACAGTCATGGTTAGACTCCGGTCCGACGGGCGTCACTGATCATTCTGGCCAGGCGATCCAGCTCGACGTTCGACATTTTCGTCGAGGCGTCGTCGAGCAGCGCCGAGATGGCCTGCTCCGCCGAGCCGTCGAAAAACGTCCGCAACATGTGGCGCAAGGCCGAGCGCTTGGCGTTGTCGCGTGCGACGGTCGGCAGGTAGACGTAACGGGGCCCGTCCTGCTCGTGCCGGACGTGCCCTTTTTCTTCGAGAATCCGCAACATGGCGCGCACGGCCGAGTAGCTGGGGGGGTCAGGCAGCGCTGCCTGGACCTCGGCGGCGGTGCCCCGGCCCTGGGTATAAAGGATGTCGATAATCTGCCGTTCTCTACGGCTGAGCTCGTGATGAGGAGGTGTTTTCATGGGTGTCAATTTGTCGTCCACAACCTTAGACGGATGAAGTCGGCAAAAGGTGCTATGAACTTAGCATAGAGGCCCCGAGGGACTCAAGGAGCTGGTTTTTCGGCCTGGTTCTAACGATGAAGCCGGCGTAATCTATCGCGTCAGCCTGGGAATCAGGTGGCGTTTTCAGCGAAGGGGTAAGCCATGCTCAAGGAATTCCGCGACTTTGCCGCCAGAGGCAACGTCATCGATCTCGCGGTGGGCGTCATCATCGGCGCCGCGTTCGGCAAGGTGGTGACGTCGGTTGTGACCGACCTCATCATGCCGCCGATCGGCATGGCGCTCGGGCGCATCGATTTCAGCAACCTCTTTATCGCGCTCGACCGCGGGACCTACGCGTCGCTTGTCCAGGCCAAGGCGGCGACCCCGCCAGCCCCGACGCTGAACTACGGTCTGTTTCTCAATACCTGCCTCGAGTTTCTGATCGTGGCCTTTGCCGTTTTCCTGCTCGTCAAGCAGGTCAACCGGCTCAAGGGGCCGGCGCCGGTCGTAGTCGACAGCCGTGACTGCCCCTTCTGCCTGTCGAAGATTCCACTCAAGGCTACGCGGTGTCTGGCCTGCACCTCTGAAGTCAAGCCCGCGGCGGTGTAGCGTAAAACGCGCCTGCTGGGCGCGGCTACCGGGTATCCCGACGAGCGCAAACGATGAACGATCAGGAGTCAGTCTGGGCGGGCCGTCGCATCGGTCCTTATCAGCTGCAGTCGCTGCTCGGCGCCGGCGGGATGGGTGAGGTCTATCGCGCGCGCGACTCGAAACTCGGGCGTGACGTCGCGATCAAGATTTTGCCCCGCCTGTTCACGAGCGATCCGGATCGCCTGGCGCGCTTCGAGCGAGAAGCGCGAATGCTGGCCTCACTCAATCACCCAAACATCGGCGCAATTTACGGCGTGGAAGACGCCAGCGCCTCGACAGGCTCAGGACAAGGCGTGTCTGCGCTCGTGTTGGAGCTCGCCGAGGGCGACACGCTTGCGGAGCGCCTGGCGTCAGCGCCTGGCCGTCACGCGTCTGATGGCTCACGGCCCCCGTCGTCGCAGCCGTCGCCGCGCCCGAGCGCGATTTCCGTGCCTGACGCGCTGGCCATTGCCCGCCAGGTTGCTGACGCGCTCGATGCGGCCCACGAGCGCGGAATTGTCCACCGCGATCTCAAGCCGGCGAACATCAAGATCACGCCTGACGGCGCGGTCAAGATCCTCGACTTCGGGCTGGCGAAGGCGGTCGTCGGCGACCGGTCGGGCCCCGACCTCGCGAGCTCGCCGACGCTGACAGCGGACTTGACGCGTGACGGAGTCATTGTGGGCACCGCCGCCTACATGAGCCCCGAGCAGGCGCGCGGCAAACCCGTCGACAAGCGCACCGACGCCTGGGCGTTCGGCTGCGTGCTGTACGAGATGCTGGCTGGCCGCGCGCCTTTCGGCGGCGAAACCATCGTCGATACCGTCGCCGCGATCCTCGACCGCGAACCCGAGTGGAGCAAGCTTCCGCCAGAGACTCCCGCGACGATCCATCGGCTGCTGAGACGCTGTCTCGACAAAGACTCGAGGCGACGGCTGCGCGACATCGGCGACGCCCGCGCGGACCTGGATCAATCGGATGCCCGCCTCGTGCCCGCGACGGAGGGCACAGCGAACGAGGCCAGCGCATTGCGCGCCGCGGTCGCGGCTGCTGCGATTCAGCGGTCGCACCGCAAGCGTCTCGTGCTGGTCGGAGCCGGCGTGTTCGCCGCAGGCGCTCTGATGGCGGCGACTGTCGTGTCGATGATGCGGCCCCAAAACCAGGCGTCTACTCTCGTCACGCGCACGCTCGTCGGCGTGGCGCCAGCGGATCAGCTGCAGACAACTGTCGCGGAGAAAACCGTCGGTGAAGGGTATCCTGCCCGAACGGCGATGGCTCTCTCGCCAGACGGGCGGTCCCTCGTGTTCAGCGCGGTGCGTGGCGATCGGCAGCAACTGTACCTGCGTGCGCTCGATCAGGTTGACGCGACGCCGATCGCCGGCACCGAGGAAGGGGCGAGCCCATTCTTCTCGCCCGACGGCGCCTGGGTGGGATTCTTCGCCCGGGGCGAATTGAGAAAAGTGGCGCTCGCAGGCGGCGGACCGCCCATCAGAATCTGTCAGACCGGTTCGGTCGTCGGGGCGACCTGGGGATCGAACGACACCATTGTGTTCGGTCAACTCGCTGGCGGCCTCAGGCGCGTCTCTGCTTCGGGAGGCGAGTCCACGGAACTGACCGCGCTCGACCAGGAGAAGGGCGAACTGAGCCATCGCCTGCCGACGATTCTGCCCGGCAATCAGGCCGTTCTCTTCACCGTGACGCGCCTGCAGTTTCCGAAGTGGGAAGAGACACAGGTCTGGGTTCAGTCGATTGCCACGGGCCAACGCCAAGTCGTCATCGACGGCGGCGCCGACGCTCGGTACGTCCCAACGGGTCATCTGGTGTACGCTCGTGCCGGTGTCCTCATGGCCGTGCCGTTCGAGCTCGAACGGCTCGCCGTAACTGCCGGAGCAGTCGGCCTGATCGGCGACTTGATGCAGTCCGCGAATATCCCCAACCCTGCATTGAACTCCGGCGCGGGGCAGTTCAGCGTGTCCGAGTCGGGCACACTTGTCTACCTGCGAGGGGGACTGTTTCCAGACATTGAGCATTCGTTGGTCTGGGTCGATCGAGCGGGCCGGGTGAAACCACTCGCTGTGCCATCGCGCGGGTACCTCAACGCGCGGGTCTCGCCCGACGGCACGCGCGTTGCGGCTTCGACAACTGGATCGGACAGGAATATCTGGGTTCACGACATCGTCCGCGGAACGTTCGCCCGGGTCACGACCGACGGTGTGAGCATCTGGGTCATCTGGACTACGGACGGAAAGCGGCTCCTGTTCTCGTCGTCGTCCGCGGGGAACAACAACATCTTCTGGAAGTCCGCGGATGGCAGCGGCCCGGCCGAACGGCTCACCTCTAGCATCAACTTCCAGGCGCCTTCCGCCGCGTTGCCGGACGCGCAGACAGTGGCATTCGTCGAAACCTCTCCTACGACCGCCAGCGACATCTGGATGCTCCCGCTCGGAGGTGACCGCAAACCGCGCCCGATCCTTCAATCGCGGTTCCGAGAGGTTCATCCGGAGGTTTCGCCGGACGGCCGCTACCTGGCCTACGTCTCCGACGAATCTGACCGTGCGGAAGTGTACGTTCAGGCGTACCCTGGTCCGGGCGCGAGACAGCCGATCACCACCAACGGTGGGACCGAGCCTGCGTGGTCGCGCAACGGGCGGGAGCTTTTCTATCTGGAAGTTCAGTCGCTCGAAGGCCAACGCGTTCCCGTTGCACGACCGAACGCGAAGATGTGGGCTGTGCGAGTCACCACGAGCCCAACGTTCAGCGCCGGGCCACCGCGCCTGCTGTTCGAGGGGCAATACAACACCGTCGCGCTCAGCCGCAGCTACGATGTTGCCCCTGACGGGCGGTTCCTGATGATCCTCCGGAAAGACCGGCCGGCTGCAAGGATCACACAGATGATCCTCGTGCAGAACTGGTTCGAGGAGCTGAAGCGGCGAGTTCCCAGCCGACCATAGCGAGGGCTTCATGAATCGATCAGGCATAGCCGGAGTTCTGACCGTTGCCGCCCTGTCATCGGTGCTGCTGGCGTTTCACCGTGATGGTGAGGAACACCCGACGACAGCCGCAGCACCGGCTGCCATCGCTGCGCAAGCCACCAAGCCGGACGCGTCGAAGTTCCTGGCGCAGCCGCTCGTCCGGGACCTCTATACCGCCGACCCTTCCGCTCACGTGTTCAACGGGAAGATCTTCATCTATCCATCGCACGACATCGACGCGGGCGTGCCTCCGGACGATCTCGGCAGTCACTTCGCGATGCGTGACTATCACGTGTTCTCGATGGACGCGGTCGGAGGCAACGTCACCGATCACGGGGTCGCGCTGGACATCAAGAATGTCCCCTGGGCGGGCCGGCAGATGTGGGCCCCGGACGCGGCTGAAAAGGGCGGCAAGTTCTACCTGTACTTCCCAGTGAAGGACAAGCAGGATGTTTTTCGGATCGGCGCAGCCATCGCAGACAAGCCGGCCGGTCCGTTCACCCCACGGGCGGAAGCAATCAAAGGGAGCTACAGCATCGACCCCGCGGTGTTCAAGGACAGTGACGGCAAGTACTACATGTACTTCGGCGGCATCTGGGGCGGACAGTTGCAGCGCTGGGCGAGCGGAGCCTACAAGCCGAAGGACGTCTACCCGGCCAAAGACCAGCCGGCACTCAGCGCGAAGGTAGCGCGGCTTGGCGACGACATGGTGAGCTTTGCCGAAGCGCCGAAAGACGTCCTGCTTCTTGATGAGAAGGGCAAAGCGCTGACGGCTGGCGACAACGGCCGCCGCTTCTTCGAAGCCTCCTGGCTGCACAAACACAACGGCACGTACTACTTCTCGTACTCGACGGGCGATACGCACTACATCATGTATGCGACCGGCAAATCACCCTACGGTCCGTTCACGGTACGGGGAAAGATCCTGGAGCCGGTGCTGGGCTGGACGAACCACCACTCCATCGTCGAGTTCCAGGGCAAGTGGTACCTCTTCTATCACGACGCCCAGCTCTCGGGTGGTCAGACCCACCTGCGCAACATCAAGATGACCGAGCTGAAATACCGCGACGACGGCACGATCGTCACGGTCGATCCCTACGTCGAATGATCGCCTCGTGTCGCACGATCGCGACGCACGTGAAGGCGAGCTCTTGAAACCTGCCCGCAGGATTGTCGGCGCGGTGCTGCTCGCCAGCGCTGCCAGCCTCTTCTTCGCCACGCGCGTCTTTGTGGACTTCGAGGCGGTGAGAATCAGGGCCGTCCGACAGGAGAGCCCGGCGGCGGATGGAAAGATCGAGCTACAGGTAGCCGACGAGAGGTTCAGCGCGCTCTCCATTCCTGTCGCCCTGATCGCCCGCATCCGCAACGACTCTCCAGCGCCCCAGGAGCTCGCACTTCATGTCGACGGCAGCCGCGTTTGTGCGGCGACGGTTCCAGCGAATGCCGAGCGGCGCGTCGACTGCGCCGTCGTGGGCGGCTGGACCGTACAGCCCGTTCATGTCGTGTCGGTCAACGGGGCGCGCGCGCCCTGGACGCTGGAGTACCTCGAATTTGCGACGCATCACGGCCGGTCGACCGGAGTGCTTCAGGGACTCGTGTTACCGGCCGAATCGCGCCGCGCCCGTGGCCCCAATCGCGTCTGGGTGGCCATCGTCTGGGTCGCGGTCGCACTGCTGCTTCTGCTCGAGCCGCGGGGGTTCGTGTCGCGTGCGGCGCGATTGATCCATCGGCCCATGCTCGCGGTAATCGTTGCGCTCGCGATGCTGATCGTGCTCTCGCCTACGCTCTCGCCGTACCTCCTCGTTGTCTCGCCCGCTACGTTTGCCGCGATGGTCCTGCTGGCGACGATGTCGAGGACGTGGCCAGCCATCAGACGCTCGGCCCCCCTGGTCGTAGCCGCATCACGGATCTGGACGTGGTGCGGTGCTCATCAGGCGCAAGTGGTCTGGACGATGGCGGTCGCCGTCACGGCTTTCACCGCGATGTACGGAACGCGCGCGGTGGGCGGCGCTGACGAGTACGGCTACGCGAGCCAGGCGGAGCTGTGGTTGAAGGGCAGCCTCAAAATCGAGCAGCCGTTCGTGATACAGGCGCCGTGGCCGCTGGCGGAGCGGTCGTTCTCCCCGCTGGGCTATACGCCACATCCCTTGGACCCGTCCGTCATCGTACCCATCTACCCGCCCGGGCTGCCGTTGTTACTCGCCCTGGCGAAGATCATCGGCGGCCAGGAGGCCATGTTCTGGGTGGTCCCGCTGTCGGCCGGGCTCCTGATCCTTGCCACGTACTGCATCGGCCGGCGTCTTGGCGCCGAGACGGCCGGGCTGGTTGCCGCGCTGATGGTTGCGACCAGTCCTGTCATGCTGTTCATGGCGACGTCGCTGATGACCGATGTCCCGATCGCGACGGCGTGGGCCTGGGCTTTCTATCTGCTCATCGGCACTACCCTCAGGTCCGCGGCAGGGGCTGGCCTGCTGTCGGCTCTCGCGGTCCTCATTCGCCCCAATCTCGCTCCGCTCGCCGGCGTGTTGGCGATGCACTACGTCCTTGCCATGCGCCACCAGGAGGTCCGGCGCCGTGCGCTCGGCCAGTTGCTCGCGTTCTCAGCGGCCCTGCTGCCGGGCGTCGTCGGGGTCGGGATCATCAACGCGCATCTTTACGGTTCACCGCTCTCATCGGGCTACGGCCACTGGTCGGAGCTCTTCGCCTGGTCTCGCGTGCCGACCAATCTTCGACTCTATCTGCAGTGGTTTGCCCAGGCCCACACGCCGTTTGCGTTGTGCGGCCTGGTGGCGATACTGGTTCCGCTTCGGCGTCTGTGGCCCGACGTTTCCGATCGCAGTGTCTTCATCGTCATGGCTACCTTCGTGCTCGGGGTCTGGGGGATTTACTGTGTGTGGCTCGTGTTCGATGCGTGGTGGTTCGCGCGCTTCCTGCTGTCCTCGTGGCCGTTCATCATGCTCGGCATCGGGAGCGTGGCGGTCGCAGCGTATCGGCAGCGCGCGCGCCCCGTTCGCCCATTCGTGGTCGCGTCCGTGATCGCCCTTGCCCTCTTCCAGCTCGACTTCGCGGTCGATCGAGGCGCGTTTGGAGCAAGAGATGGTCAGCGTCGCTTTGTTGCCGCCGCCCGGCTCGTGCACCGCATGACCGACCGGAACAGCGTGATCGTGAGCCTCGATCACAATGGGTCCATTCGCTACTACGGCGGACGGATGACGATGCGGTACGAAGCGATACCCAAGGAATCGCTTGATGCGATCGTCGAGTGGTTGAAAGCGCACGGCGCTCGTACGTACCTCGCAGTGGAAGAGTGGGAGCTTGCAGAGGTCAAGCACCGCTTCGCCGGCAGCTACTGCCTGCGCGCGCTCGATGGGCCGCCGGTCGCGATCTACGAGAGGCCGGGAAGAATGCAGCTGTTCGATCTCACGGAGCCGCGTTTACCGGGACAGACGACGATTGTCGAATCGGATGCAGACATCGGACCGACGGCCGGTCCCGTGGCGCCGCCCGGGCTCGTCTTCACGAAAACGCAGTGACCTGAGAGCTCCAGGATCGGGACGCGAGTACCCGCCGCACACGGGGCATTGCGGCCGCTTCCATCGCATGGATTGGCTCGGCCCTTCTGACGTTTTCGCAATCTGGGCCCTCTGGTAGACTGCTGTCCCGGATGTTCACCGGCCTGATGAGCCGCCGCTCAATTGCTCAATTGGAAGAAGATGAGCTGCCTCATCCAATCGACCTTGCCCGGCGTAGATACTAGTGTCCCCCATCGCGCACATTGCCGCGTTTGACGCTGACCGCGCCGCAGTGACCCGCATGGCGCGCGGGGATGCGTCTGCCGCCGGCGAGCTCTACGACCGCCACGCAGGAGCCGTGTACTCGCTGGCCCTGCGGATGCTGTCGGACGGGGCGGAGGCCGAGGACGTCGTGCAGGACGTCTTTACCCAGGCCTGGCGTCAGGCTGGCCGGTACGACCCCTCGCGGGCCCCGGTGATCGGCTGGTTGCTGGTGATGACCCGTGCGCGGACGCTCGATCGGCTGCGCGCACGCCGCTCGCGCATCGCGCCCGCTGCGCTCGACGCCATGACGGCCGATCCTGTCGAACCGGGCCCCGGCCAGGAGCTGCAGGCGATCGGCAACGAGGAGGCGGCGCGCCTGCGCCGCGCGCTCGACGCGCTGCCCGACGGACAAAGAGAAGCGATCGAGCTGGCGTACTACAAAGGACTGTCGCAGAGCGACATTGCCGAGGCGCTCCAGCAGCCACTCGGCACCGTGAAGACGCGGATTCGCACGGGGCTGCTGAAGCTTCGCGACGCGTTGCGAGGGGACTAGAACAGCACGAACGGTAATTGTTGAGGTAGCTTGTAGACAGCTTAGGGCGATGACCCACGACGAACTCCGCGACCTGTCCGGCGGGTACGCGCTCGGCATTCTGAGCGAGGCGGAGCACCGCGCGTTCGAGGCGCACGTGTCGACGTGTCCGGAGTGCGCGGAGGACGTGCGTGGGTTCGCGGGGGTCGCGTCGGGGCTTGCGCAGGCCGTGCCTCAGGTCGATCCGCCGGCGGCGCTGCGCGACCGCGTGCTGCGGGCCGCAACGGCAACCGATCGCCACGCCGCCGAGGTCGAGACGCCCCGTTCCGGGCGCGGTGTGCTCGCGTTCCTGTCCGCCGCCGCGGCGATCGCCGCGCTCGCGCTCGGGCTCTACGCTGTGTCGCTCCAGCAGCGGATCCGCGTCCTTGAAGACGAGTTGCGCATCGCGTCGGCGCGCGCGGCCGATGTGCAGCGGCAGCTCGTCCAGTATAAGGTTGCGTCGGACACGGCGTCGCAGGTGCGCGCGATCCTCGCGGCGCCCGATCTCCGGCGCATCGACCTCGCCGGTCAGAAGGCGGCCCCCGGCGCGTTCGGACGCGCGTTCTGGAGTCCGGCCCAGGGTCTCGTCGTCGCGTTCGACAATCTGCCGGCGACGTCTCCCGATCGGGTCTACCAGCTCTGGGTCATCCCGCCCGATAAGGGCGCCGCACCGATCAGCGCCGCGCTGCTCGACCTGCAGCCCGACGGCCGCGCGATCGCGCTCGCGGCTCCGGGCAGCGCGTCACGCGTCGGCATTGTCGCCGTTACGCTCGAGCAAGCCGGGGGAGTGCCGGCCCCGAAGGGGGACATGATCGTCGTCGGCGCGCTGTCCAACTGATCCGCCCGACTACCGCTCGGCCGGACGCCAGCACACCTGATTGAAACGTGCGCCGGTCGTCTGCCATTCCTGTTATCGTTCCTGTCGTCGAGGGAGAACGATGGCAACTCGCACGACTGATAGAGAGATCGGCCGGAGAGACTTCGCCCGGCTGACGCTTGGAACGCTCGGAGCCGCCGCGCTCAACGGCCGTGCGGCAGGCGCCGCGCAAGGCAACGCGCAGAGGGTCGCGCCAGGGATCAAGCTCTGCGTGCAATCGTCGGCCAATCCCTCCGACGAGCAGCTGCTCTTCCTCAAGCAGCTCGGTGCCGGCTATGTGAGCGTCGGATCGCCGTCGGACCTGCGCACCGCCGAGGGCTTCATGCAGATCAAGAAGCGTTACGCGGATGCCGGCATCACCGTGTGGAACATCGGGAACACGAGCGTCCACAACATGTCCGAGGTCACGCTCAACCTTCCCGGCCGCGACCAGAAGATCGAGGACTACAAACAGTACCTGCGCAATCTTGGGAAAGCCGGCATCGGGTACACCACCTACGCGCATATGGGCAATGGCATCTGGACGAGCGGGCGGACGATGGTTCGCGGCGCGTCGGCCCGCGAGTTCGACCAGAACAGTCCGGAGGCGCGCGGCAACTGGGACGGCAAGGTCTTTACCGGACCGCTCTCCCACGGACGTGAGTTCACCGCGGAGGAAATCTGGGAGAACTACACGTACTTCATCAAGCAGGTGGTCCCGGTCGCGGAAGAGGCCGGAGTGCGCATCGGCATCCACCCCGACGATCCGCCGGTGCCGGTGCTGGCCGGCGTGCCCCGCTGTATCTTCAGCAACTTCGACGGCTACACGCGGGCGATGGCCATCGCGAACAGTCCGAACGTCGGGATCTGCCTGTGCTGCGGGACGTGGCTCGAAGGCGGCAAGAAGATCACCGGCAAGGACCCCGAGGAGATGATTCGCCACTTCGGGGCAAAAAAGATCTGGAAGATCCATTTCCGCAACGTCAGCGCCCCGCTGCCGCATTTCGTCGAGACGTTCATGGACGACGGCTATTACGACATGTGGAAGATCATGAAGGCGCTTCGCGACGTCAACTTCGACGGCATCGTCATTCTGGACCACAGCCCGACCATGGTTGGCGGCAACTACACGCAGACTGCCTACGGCTTCGCGTATATGAAGGCGCTGCTCAATCGCGCCAACGCGGAGGCGAAGGGCTAATTCAGGAACCGCATCAGGATCCCTGCGCCCAGGCCCGCACCTTCATCCGGCGCAATTCAGCCGTGTGCCGTGGGTCGGCGTGAAGGTTCTCGATGAGCGGTGAATAGTAGTTGAAGGGCGACGCGCCGTCGTCATAGGCCTTGGCCTGCCACTCCAACGCCCGGTCGATGTCGTTCAACCCTGCATGGATGTACACGAAGCAATGGGGCGGAACATACCTCTGGTCTGCAAGACTCTCGAGCTCTGCGATCACCTCATGGACCTTGCCGGTCGCGCCACTTCTCGCGTAGTAGTGGCCCAGCATGCCGAGATAGAACGGTGCGCGGCCAGACATCGCCACCGCTCGCTCGCCGATCTCGACAGCCTCGGCCAGCCGTCCCTGTAGCGCGTAGCACATGCCCATCACGTGGATTGCGAGGATGAAGCTGGGATCGATTTCCAGACTCTTCTCGCACTCCGCGATTGCCTCGTCATAGCGTCGCGCCAGGTAGAGCGTGTGGGCCACGCTGCCATTGACGAGGGGCGAGAGAGGCTCCGTCTCCTGGGCCGTTCGGGCCTGGATCATCGCGCTTGCGTTGTCGCCCTGCAGCACCATGAGCCACGACCAGTAGATCCGGGCCATCGTCTGACTCGGATCCAGCTCCAGCGCGCGCGCGAACTGGCGCTCGGCTTCCGGCCAGTTCCAGTCGCCGAGGTTGATGAAGGCGAGGGACGTGTGCGCCTCGGGCAGGTCCGGGTCGATGGCGAGGGCGCGTTCTGCCGCCGCCGAAGCACACGCGAACGCGATACGCGGCTTCTGCAGCGAATAGAAGCCGATGATCGCGTACGCATCGGCCACGCCGGTGTGTGCGAGCGCATAGCCGGCATCTTCCTCGATAGCCTGCTGAAAATGTTCGAGCGCAGCTCGAAGACCGCCATGATGACGGCGCAGCCAGTAGAACCGTCCTTTCAGATACAAGTGATACGCCCGCGCGCTCTCCGTGTACCGTCGGATCAGCCCTTCGCGCGGAGTCGCGGTCAGAGTCACCTGCAACCGATCGACGACGTTCCGCGCGATTTCCTCCTGCACGGCGAACACGTCCGCCATCTCCCGGTTGTAGCCTTCCGACCAGAGGTGACAGCCGTCGTCGCCGCTCACGAGCTGGGCCGTAATCCGCAGTCGATCGCCAGCCTTTCGAACCGTGCCTTCCAGTACCGTATCCACGTCGAGCTGCCGGCAGATGCTTCTGATGTCGGTGTCGGTCTGCGTCACGCCCAACGACGAGGTCCTCGAGGCGACGCGTAGGCCCTCCACTTTGCCCAGCGCCGTCAAGAGCTCCTCCGCGAGTCCATTGCAAAAGTACTCGAGACCCTGGTCCGGCCCGAGATTGACGAATGGCAGGACGGCAATGGAAGGTATTTCCGGACGACGTCTGGAGGTAATCACGCGAGTCGGCGAGGGAGCCGAGGCGGTTTCGAGCTCGAGCGCACTGACCAGGTCGTGCTGCATCGCGCCGCTGCTGCGGTACCGTCGCGCGGGGTCCTTCTCGAGCGCGCGTTCGACGACCCGGGCAAAAACCCCCGGCAGGTTCGGCCGTCGATCGGACAGCGGGATCGTCTCGCCCCGCGCGTGCGCCGCCGCAATGTCGTCGGCTGTCTCGCCCTCCACTGGATACCGCATCGTCACCAGGTGGTACAGCACCACGCCCACGCTGTACACATCGCTGGCGATGGTGGCCGGAGCGCCGTCGAAGATCTCAGGAGCGACATACACCGGCGTCCCGATGACTCGGTGTGACCCGGGCGAGGGCTCCGTCCGAATCTCGCCCGCCCCGAAGTCCATCAACACGATGCGGCCACCGGCCTCGCGCATCACGTTCTGCGCCTTGATGTCGCGATGCACGACGCCCGCTTTGTGCACAGCCGCCACGGCGCGACACAAGTCGATGCCGATCAGAGCCGCCTCCAGTGGCCCGAGGGCGCCGTGGACCGCCAGGACTTGTTTGAGTGTCAGGCCCTCGACCAGTTCCATCCACAACCCGACCACGTTCGCGTCCTGATCCACGCCGTACACGGTCACGACGTTCGGATGCCGCACTCGGGCGAGCAATCGAGCTTCCTGAATCACGGACGCTGACTCGCCGGCCCGGCGCAGGATCTTCAGAGCCACTTCTCGCTCGAGGCCTGGGTCCCAGGCGATATGCACCGTCCCAAAACGCCCCTGGCCGATCGTCCGACGGAGCTCCAGCCGGCCCCACCTGTTCAACGGGAATGAGGGGGCCGCCCCCACAGGAACGTCCGCAGCGGCCCCAGTGTGCGTGAGCTCCGCGTCACCGTCGATCCGCCGCTCGAGGACGACTCCGTGATCCTCCTGCGTGCCGACGGTCCTGGACTCACCCGTGGTGGAATCGGGCCCGTTGCTGGCCGAGGCCCCCGTCGGTTGGATCGCGCGGTCGTCGTTACCGGCCATGGTTCTAGGTTCATTGTATGGGCACGGTCGGGTGTAGAGTAAGCCTCATACACGTCTCGTCCACCGGCTGCGCCTTACACCGCTTCGTTACGACCATCATTACGCTCATGGACACGTTCGCGCGCGATCTTCGATACGCCGTGAGAACGCTCCTCAGGATGCGCGGAGTGGCCATCGCGGCCATCCTGACGCTCGCGCTCGGCATCGGGGCGACGACGACGATGTTCAGCGTCGTCTATGCCATGCTGCTCCGGCCTCCGCCGTTCGTGGCTTCGGAGCGGCTGGTCATCCTGTTCAACACCAGCGTCACCCCGCGCGACGGCCTGGTTCGGCGGCGCTGGTCGATGCCCAATGTCCTGGCGCTGCGGTCGTCGGCGACGTCGTTCGAAACCGTCGCGTCGTTCACCGGAGCGCTGCTGTCGACGAGTGGCCGCGGCGACCCGGAGCACGTCGAGGGCGAGGTGGTCTCACCTGACTATTTCCAGACACTGCGTGTAACGCCGGTTGCCGGCCGCGCGTTTCGCGCTGAAGAAGGCACGGTCGCAGGCGCGGAGCCAGCGACGATGATCAGCTGGCGGCTCTGGAAGCGGAAGTTCGCCGGCGATCCCACGACCCTCGGCGGCACGATCGTCGTCAACGACGTGCCGTTGACGGTCGTTGGAATCCTGCCGGAGGGCTTCACCGGCCTCTCAGGCAAGGCCGAACTATGGATTTCGCCGCCGATGGCGGCGCGCCTCACCTATTCGGATTACCTGACGACGCCGCAGAACTTCATCAGTGTCGTTGCACGGCTGAAGGACGGCGTGACGCTCCGGCAGGCGAACGCGGAGCTGGGGGCAATCGGCCCGCGTTTCATCGGCAACGGATCGCCGGACACCGTATGGGGCGCGGCGGTTGTCCCCCTTCACGAAGCGCGGATCGATCCGACCCTGCGGCAATCTGCTCTCGTATTGCTCGCGGCGGCTGTCTGTGTGCTGGTAATCGCCTGCGTCAACGTCGCCAGCCTGTTGCTCGCGCGCGCGCGCGTGCGGCGCCGCGAGTTCGCGGTCCGGCTGGCCATCGGTTCGGGGCAGCGCCGTCTGATGCAGCAGCTGCTTATCGAGGGGCTGCTGATGGCCGCGATCGCGGGCGTGTGCGGCACCCTTCTGGCCGCCTGGGCCGTCGAAGTCTTCGCGCGAACAGCGCCAGCGGTCGTCGCGAGCGGAAGGAACAACTACGCTGCCATTGGCACCCTCGCCGCGCCGGCGCTCGATCTCGGCGTGTTGATGTTCGCGGTCGCCGTCGCGTGGAGTACGACGCTGCTGTTCGCGCTCGGGCCGGCGCTTGCGGCGTCGCGTTTAGAGCTCGTAACGGCGCTCAAGGAGGACGATCGCGGCGGTGGCCGCCGCGGCCACGCGCTCTCGATCCTGGTCGTCACCGAAGTGGCGATCGCATGCCTGCTGTTGACGGCATCGGGAATGTTGATCGAGAACTTCATGCGCATCCAAAGCCGGCGAACCGGCTTCGTGTCCGAAGATCTCCTGACGTTTTGGGTGCGGCCTCCCGGCTCGAGGTATCCGGTGGCGTCGGGTCCGGGCACCGTGGACCGCTTGCTCACGCGCATTCAGGCCACGCCCGGTGTCGAATCGGCCGCGGTCAATCGCTGCACGCCGTTTACCGGCTGCTCGAGATCGATTCTGTTCCTGCCCGACCGTCTTGATCCCGTGAACGCGCCGAGCGTCGGCCGACACTACATTTCTGCAGACTACTTCCGCTCTCTCGGGATTCCGATCCTCGCCGGCCGGGCGCTGACGCCCGCCGATCGCGCGGGCAGCCCGCCGGTCGCGGTCGTGAACGAATCGGGAGCGCGCCGGTTCTGGCCGGGCGAGAATGCCATCGGCAAGCGCGTCTGGTTCGGTACGACGACGGGGCCGTTCTCGGATCCGGCGCGTGCGGTGGAGATCGTCGGCATCGCAGGCGACGTGAAGTACGAGGGTGTGGACCAGCCCGATCGGCCCGACCGAGCGGATTTCTACACGTCGTATCTGCAGTTCTCGTATCCCGATACGATGGTGATCGTCAAAGCGCGCGGCCGAGCGACGGCCCTCCTGCCGGCGATGCGCGCGGCGGTGGCGTCGGTGGACCCGACCCTCCCCATCTACGACGCGATGACCCTCGACGAGCGGATCGGCGCAGCCGTCTCGCGGCCGCGGTTCAACGCGACGCTGCTTGCCTCGTTTGCCGGCGCGGCGCTGCTTCTCGCGGCGATCGGCGTGTACGGCATGCTCTCGTATTCGGTCTCATCGCGGATGCGCGACATCGGTATTCGCGTGGCGCTCGGCGCCGATGCGCGACGCGTGATGCGCCTGGTCCTCGGGGAGGGCCTGCGGCTCGCGGCCATCGGAGCGGCGATTGGGTTGGTGGCGTCGTTCGCCATCGCCCGGGTCGCGCAGGGCCTGCTGCCCGACGCTCCCGCGTGGGATGCGCGACTGGTCGGCGTCGCCGGCATCGTCGTGCTCGCCTCGGCGGCGGCCGCCGCCTTCGTCCCTGCGCGCCGGGCCAGCGCGGTGGATCCCATTGCCGTGCTCAGGAACGATTGACGAGCTAGGGCTACCGGAACCTGACCGCGGTGGCAGCGTCCGCAGGCGTCACCGGAGGAATCTCAATTGTTCTCAGTCCCGTCGTCAGCAGAGCTTCAGCGGGGTAGTGGGTCATCTCTAACAACGTCGGCCGTGTCAAGACACAGCTCTCCCGTTCAGGCTGCCGGAGCCGGCTCTTACTAGCCAGGGAGCCGGCGGAGGCGGCCGTGGCTAGTTGGCGCAACGTTCACGACG